>OFMH01000027.1_pt1 | contig 100827 bp, 72 predicted proteins | sample 1541761 | NCBI WGS metagenome assembly OFMH01 (sample SAMN04209249, study PRJEB22552) | human gut metagenome | biome: gut; material: feces | host: Homo sapiens | place: USA: Oklahoma
CACGTCCATTCGCGGTGGATGATTTAGTTGGCACCCCAATATTTGACAAAGAGCCCATTTTTTGATTCACGCACCCATGAAGGGTGCGACATGTAGCCGGAATACCCAACACTTTTTCAAGTTGTTTCAATCCACGCACCCATGGCGGATGCGACTCATACGTATGGAATTACGATTGTCATAAGGGTGTTTCAATCCACGCCCCCCACAAAGGGTGCGACGCGCAACTTTTATCTTTTGGTTTCCGATGATGTCGTTTCAATCCACGCACCTCTTGCAAGGTGCGACCTACAAGGCCGAATGCCGGCGGCGAAGCTGGAATAGAACTCCGTTTAATATTATCTAAAAGTTGTTCTCCGACAGACCTTGGCTTTTTGGAGGCATGTAAAATTGTATTCCATCTTACCCATAGTTACCTCCTGACATTAACCTGGCCGTGAATGAAGATAATAGACGGGTTATTCTGGAAATTTGTATAAGCCTACTTAATACATTCGATGATAGGATCGATACCCTTTTAAAACAAACCAAGCAATCATGAGAGCGATAGTGATAATAAGAAGTGTAATACCTTTAGTCTTATTTTTTCTTTTTATTTCTCCTATGGAGTATTTACCAAGACCAATAAGAAAAAAGAATACGGCCCATAATATAAAATTCATAAATAACACCATCCTATCCTTCAATACATCTACATAATAAGTGCGCCTCTTTATACGTCATTACATCGCGACTCCTGGGGACCGTTTGCAATAGACGTTCATCGACGTTATAGCAATACGACAATAAATACACAAGGTAAAGGTTGCAATCCACGCACCCGTGAAGGGTGCGACGATAAAATAATAGGTCAGGACGAATGTTTCAGCGATGTTTCAATCCACACACCTATGAAAGGTGCGACGACTTTTCAAACAAAAGCTGCTAGGATGCTGTATATTTCAATCCACGCACCTCGTGTGAGGTGCGACAATAAGATAGTGGACCCCGACGGAATTAGTAGAAGTTTCAATCCACGCACCTCGTGTGAGGTGCGACTAACTGCGCCATGATATTGGCAGCCGACGGCGTGTTTCAATCCACGCACCTCGTGTGAGGTGCGACTACAGGCCAATGCAAGACTTTGCCGGCAAGGGCAGTTTCAATCCACGCACCTCGTGTGAGGTGCGACATCTATGGGCGCAGCTGTATCTTATCGACGGCGGAGTTTCAATCCACGCACCTCGTGTGAGGTGCGACCATTATATAGCCCTATTATACGCCCAATGTTCCCGTTTCAATCCACGCACCTCGTGTGAGGTGCGACTCAAGCGTTATCGTCTGGCGTCTTACAGGGCGATGTTTCAATCCACGCACCTCGTGTGAGGTGCGACTTTGTCGCGTACCAACGGTCCCGGGACAAGTAAGTGTTTCAATCCACGCACCTCGTGTGAGGTGCGACCCTAGAAACGTTATCTTGGACGTTATGGCGGCAGCGGTTTCAATCCACGCACCTCGTGTGAGGTGCGACATTACCGGGAAGCGGCTAACATCCGCATCCCGAGAGTTTCAATCCACGCACCTCGTGTGAGGTGCGACAAGCAGCTCGTAAACGGGCCGAAAAAGAAAGAGAAGTTTCAATCCACGCACCTCGTGTGAGGTGCGACGAAGCCCGTGTCCAGCCCGCTATTGTCGACCACGTTTCAATCCACGCACCTCGTGTGAGGTGCGACGAGAGCTGCCTTGATAATGCTGTTTGGAGAGTCATAGTTTCAATCCACGCACCTCGTGTGAGGTGCGACATCGCTTTTCAATCGTATCTGATGTTTGCTCTTCGTTTCAATCCACGCACCTCGTGTAAGGTGCGACGAAGTCATTCGTTTTGTTTTTCGTGGTGCTGGTGTTTCAATCCACGCACCTCGTGTGAGGTGCGACTTTCATTTTACTGTAAGCACCTTGTTCCGACTGCGTTTCAATCCACGCACCTCGTGTGAGGTGCGACACTGCACACCGGCAAAGCTGCAATTCCAGATTCCGTTTCAATCCACGCACCTCGTGTGAGGTGCGACTGCCGGTTAGTACCCCGGCGCGTGTCACAACGTCGTTTCAATCCACGCACCTCGTGTGAGGTGCGACCTGGCCTATCCCAACGCGCTCGATGACGAGCGCATGTTTCAATCCACGCACCTCGTGTGAGGTGCGACTATCATGATATCGATGACAACTACGAGACATATGTTTCAATCCACGCACCTCTTGCGAGGTGCGACCGTGGCCGAAACTTAATTCATCTATCAGTTTTTCGCGTTTCAATCCACGCACCTCTTGCGAGGTGCGACAGGCGGCCATTTTCAACTACAAATTCGTTTCGAGTTTCAATCCACGCACCTCTTGCGAGGTGCGACTGAAAACCTCATTTACGGCCGACTCGTCAAGCTGCTGTTTCAATCCACGCACCTCTTGCGAGGTGCGACGCCGTCTACACTCGATAATAGCGGACGCATCGACGTTTCAATCCACGCACCTCTTGCGAGGTGCGACAATAAGCTTGTTAAGCGATACTCACATAGTTATGGCGTTTCAATCCACGCACCTCTTGCGAGGTGCGACTTTTTGGTCAGGACGATGGAGTCGGACTGTAAATGTTTCAATCCACGCACCTCTTGCGAGGTGCGACAGATGCCCACGGGCGACGGGATTGAGTGGAACGGTGTTTCAATCCACGCACCTCTTGCGAGGTGCGACCCAATATCGGTCTATTTCGAGAAAATTCCAAAAAGTTTCAATCCACGCACCTCTTGCGAGGTGCGACTCTGTCACCGGTTAGTCCGTGCGGTCCGGCGATCCCGTTTCAATCCACGCACCTCTTGCGAGGTGCGACCAAAGAATTTGACGTCCCGGTGCCGGAAGCCGAAGTTTCAATCCACGCACCTCGTGTGAGGTGCGACCGGCTCGCCCCCGTAGCGATATGCAATTTTCTGGTTTCAATCCACGCACCTCGTGTGAGGTGCGACGAGCATCCAAAACGAGGTATTGCAGCTTATCACGGTTTCAATCCACGCACCTCGTGTGAGGTGCGACCGCTCCAATTCCCGGCGTCGTATTCTTGCTTGAGGTTTCAATCCACGCACCTCGTGTGAGGTGCGACAGGGTAATTTCTCCATCAAGCTTGCCGACAAGATGTTTCAATCCACGCACCTCGTGTGAGGTGCGACCGTGAGCTATAACGGGGGATCGTTTTTGGTAGATGTTTCAATCCACGCACCTCGTGTGAGGTGCGACGCCTATTAATGATCCGCGGGTTGCAGATAAATTGTTTCAATCCACGCACCTCGTGTGAGGTGCGACTAGAATTTTCGTTTTTCCGCGATACGCCGGTTAACGTTTCAATCCACGCACCTCGTGTGAGGTGCGACGTCGTGGCCGCATCAACGCAACAAAATACTTGATGTTTCAATCCACGCACCTCGTGTGAGGTGCGACGCTAGGAAGTGAGCAATTCGACTTTTCACAGATGGTTTCAATCCACGCACCTCGTGTGAGGTGCGACTCATGTTTACGGTGGACAACGTTAAGATGCTGATTGTTTCAATCCACGCACCTCGTGTGAGGTGCGACTTTAGACGGAATGACATTATAGGAGGCATAAATGGTTTCAATCCACGCACCTCGTGTGAGGTGCGACATGATATTACCTCCCTTATTTTTTCAAATTTATGTTTCAATCCACGCACCTCGTGTGAGGTGCGACCCGGCTACGACTTATCTACATTAACGGAAGGAGCAGAGTTTCAATCCACGCACCTCGTGTGAGGTGCGACTTGGCGGCACGCAAACGCGCGAGGTCAAAGAGGGCGTTTCAATCCACGCACCTCGTGTGAGGTGCGACTCCTAGGTATTGAATATGACGACAAAGATCACATTGTTTCAATCCACGCACCTCGTGTGAGGTGCGACGCTGGCCGCGCTGGAACGTCATCATAGCGATAGCGGTTTCAATCCACGCACCTCGTGTGAGGTGCGACAATTGTTGTTAAATAAGGAGGCAAAACAATGAATGTTTCAATCCACGCACCTCGTGTGAGGTGCGACCATTTCTGCAACCAATTTGACCGAGTCTGTACGGTTTCAATCCACGCACCTCGTGTGAGGTGCGACTAGCTGCTGAGGTCCTCCGCCTGGATGGACAGTTCGTTTCAATCCACGCACCTCGTGTGAGGTGCGACCGGATAGCCTTAATTTTATTCGTTTCTTTTTCTACTAGTTTCAATCCACGCACCTCGTGTGAGGTGCGACGCACATCATCATCACTCCTTTTTGCGCATAAAAGTTTCAATCCACGCACCTCGTGTGAGGTGCGACGGTCAACTAAAAACGCCCATTCAAAAGAGCAGGCGTTTCAATCCACGCACCTCGTGTGAGGTGCGACACGACAAGCTTAAGGGCTTGCGTGACCTGTTTTTGTTTCAATCCACGCACCTCGTGTGAGGTGCGACGGCTGCTGTATCGCAACCCCGCAGCAGGGGTCCGGTTTCAATCCACGCACCTCGTGTGAGGTGCGACTATTTCGGAAGCCGAGCACATGAAGGCACAGAATGTTTCAATCCACGCACCTCGTGTGAGGTGCGACCTAGAGGAAAAACCAGCAGCTGCTGGCGCGAACCAGTTTCAATCCACGCACCTCGTGTGAGGTGCGACACTCTTTGGCCGTCATATGATACCCCCTTACAGCGTTTCAATCCACGCACCTCGTGTGAGGTGCGACTCAGGTAGTTTCCAAACTTCCCGCCAAGGTCGCCGTTTCAATCCACGCACCTCGTGTGAGGTGCGACAGCCGCCAAAAACGTCAGGTAGCCGCCAATGGCGTTTCAATCCACGCACCTCGTGTGAGGTGCGACTATTGGATTTCGACGCATCAAAATCAGCCCTCATGTTTCAATCCACGCACCTCGTGTGAGGTGCGACGATCGATGATGACGACCTCGGATTGGATGATTATGTTTCAATCCACGCACCTCGTGTGAGGTGCGACGGCGACCAGCAGGATGCATTCTATCAGTCCTGCGTCGTTTCAATCCACGCACCTCGTGTGAGGTGCGACGTTGAAATACATAAATGAGAGAGCATTTGACGAAGTTTCAATCCACGCACCTCGTGTGAGGTGCGACATCGGGCTAAAGCCCGATAGAAAGACAGGTACAGGTTTCAATCCACGCACCTCGTGTGAGGTGCGACCTTGGTTAATTTGATCCCCTCAACAACGATTCCATGTTTCAATCCACGCACCTCGTGTGAGGTGCGACCTTACCGCTTGCATCGGCATTGCATCCGTCTTCGGGTTTCAATCCACGCACCTCGTGTGAGGTGCGACGCTATCACAACTTAATTCGCAAGCAATTCCATGCGTTTCAATCCACGCACCTCGTGTGAGGTGCGACGGTAGATGAATCGCGATTGTTAGTTTTTGACGGCGTTTCAATCCACGCACCTCGTGTGAGGTGCGACGTCCCAAGGTAACACATTGTAGAGATGGGCAGGCGTTTCAATCCACGCACCTCGTGTGAGGTGCGACATGCAGGCGGAAGATAGAGTACATCGTATCGGCCAGGTTTCAATCCACGCACCTCGTGTGAGGTGCGACTCAATTCTTATCCCGCTTCCGGTCCGTTATGCTGTTTCAATCCACGCACCTCGTGTGAGGTGCGACTGTAACATTTACGGACGGGTAATCAAGCGTCAAGTTTCAATCCACGCACCTCGTGTGAGGTGCGACGGACCGGCCGCCGTCTTTAAACGGTATTCCAACTGTTTCAATCCACGCACCTCGTGTGAGGTGCGACCAATGAGCTTCAACCGGCGCCGAAACGCCTTGTCGTTTCAATCCACGCACCTCGTGTGAGGTGCGACCCCAAGCGTCCCGGGCTTCCTTTGTTTCAAAAGCGTTTCAATCCACGCACCTCGTGTGAGGTGCGACGCTCAGAAACAGTGTCGGAAATGGGTTCATAGTGTTTCAATCCACGCACCTCGTGTGAGGTGCGACACAACGAGGAGCTCACCAAGCAGATTGAGACGATGTTTCAATCCACGCACCTCGTGTGAGGTGCGACACTTAACAAGGTACTGGACAGCGGAGCAGAGCCGGGTTTCAATCCACGCACCTCGTGTGAGGTGCGACGTTTGACAGAGCTACAATCGCAAAAATGCAAAGCTGTTTCAATCCACGCACCTCGTGTGAGGTGCGACAACCATAACCTTTAGCATCTATTAAATTACAAAAGTTTCAATCCACGCACCTCGTGTGAGGTGCGACGTTCTCCGTCCTGCGGGTAGCACCAATCCGGCGCGTTTCAATCCACGCACCTCGTGTGAGGTGCGACGATGATCCCCCCGGGGTCCTAAAATTTTTAAGCAGTTTCAATCCACGCACCTCGTGTGAGGTGCGACGTAAGTCGCGGATGGATGGTAACGCCCGCTTGGGCGTTTCAATCCACGCACCTCGTGTGAGGTGCGACCCATTATTTCATCTATTTCTTGCTGATATTTAGCGTTTCAATCCACGCACCTCGTGTGAGGTGCGACGCGAGTCCACATGTATCCAGCACTAACTGGAGATGTTTCAATCCACGCACCTCGTGTGAGGTGCGACAGCATTACCTGTATCTTTGCCGGAAGGACTGCGGGTTTCAATCCACGCACCTCGTGTGAGGTGCGACAATCCAACTCCGACGCAATTACGATATATCAACGTTTCAATCCACGCACCTCGTGTGAGGTGCGACAAAAAAGGACCTTGCGTCGATATGTAACGTGCTTCGTTTCAATCCACGCACCTCGTGTGAGGTGCGACCGCGAAGATATCCGGCCGCTAAAAAACGGCGAAGTTTCAATCCACGCACCTCGTGTGAGGTGCGACAATATCTATTTAACTGTTTTTTCTCTTTTAGTTTGTTTCAATCCACGCACCTCGTGTGAGGTGCGACTTCGAGTCTGTCGGGTGCCCGGCGTTATACGCAGTTTCAATCCACGCACCTCGTGTGAGGTGCGACTCACTCATATTGTTTTAATCTGAATTATGTATTGTTTCAATCCACGCACCTCGTGTGAGGTGCGACGATACGCAAGACACTAACACCGTAGATGACTTCCAAGTTTCAATCCACGCACCTCGTGTGAGGTGCGACATAGGTTGCATCGGCGCCGTCATCGTTCCACCGGTTTCAATCCACGCACCTCGTGTGAGGTGCGACGGGCCATCGTGCAATAGCCACGATCAACAGAGTCGTTTCAATCCACGCACCTCGTGTGAGGTGCGACTGTGAAATCAGCACCGTTTCGATTCAGCTTAGAATTGTTTCAATCCACGCACCTCGTGTGAGGTGCGACCGAAGCGTCCTGTCCTGGCCGCACCGTAGAACTGGTTTCAATCCACGCACCTCGTGTGAGGTGCGACGGCGGGCTATACCCCAAATAGTGTCGCCGTCTTGTTTCAATCCACGCACCTCGTGTGAGGTGCGACATCGTGAAATTGGTCAACGCTTTTTACAGCTTGTAGTTTCAATCCACGCACCTCGTGTGAGGTGCGACGCTATTGCCATTGTTATTACGACTTCTAGCCAACGGTTTCAATCCACGCACCTCGTGTGAGGTGCGACTTTTCGACCTCTTTTTCTAAAATGTCCATTCTGTGTTTCAATCCACGCACCTCGTGTGAGGTGCGACGCCGGCGGTGAGTGGACGCGCTTCGGGAAATACGTTTCAATCCACGCACCTCGTGTGAGGTGCGACGCGGTCTCTGTTTCCGCCAGTCTCCGCGCATTGTGGTTTCAATCCACGCACCTCGTGTGAGGTGCGACTATCCGGGACAGCAACTAAAAATAAGGAGATAAGTTTCAATCCACGCACCTCGTGTGAGGTGCGACCTGGTATTAACTAACGAAGAAGCCGACTACTTTTTGTTTCAATCCACGCACCTCGTGTGAGGTGCGACGCCTTATTAATACCGCCACCTATCAGCCCGAACAGGTTTCAATCCACGCACCTCGTGTGAGGTGCGACCCAAGCATCCCTATCGGCCTTGCTGTCAAAAGCGTAGTTTCAATCCACGCACCTCGTGTGAGGTGCGACTCTTTGATTTGCCGTCATCATCATCGTCGAAGTTGTTTCAATCCACGCACCTCGTGTGAGGTGCGACGATTAGTAACGCCGCCAGTCATAACAAGCAAAAGAGTTTCAATCCACGCACCTCGTGTGAGGTGCGACTTCCGATGTGCTTTATATCGTGTTAATAGGTTTTGGTTTCAATCCACGCACCTCGTGTGAGGTGCGACAATCGGGGAAAGGGCGATAAAGATGTATGGAAGCGTTTCAATCCACGCACCTCGTGTGAGGTGCGACTCTCTGAGTTCAGCATAATATGCTGGTTTGACGTGTTTCAATCCACGCACCTCGTGTGAGGTGCGACTCGTCGTACCTAGACGGCTACCGCATCCATTCTTGTTTCAATCCACGCACCTCGTGTGAGGTGCGACGGCCATGCCGCGAACACCAAGGGTGTGCATCAAGTTTCAATCCACGCACCTCGTGTGAGGTGCGACAGTAGCTACACGTTGACCACTTTTGCCGACATCGTTTCAATCCACGCACCTCGTGTGAGGTGCGACGGCAAAAGGACAGTTTTACCGTCTCTTTTGCTTGTATCCATGGGGTATAATGCCACAGATACGGTTCTTTCTTACTAAATTTAGGGATTTCATCAGATTTTTTATGTTTTGTTTAAGACTTTTGGTGGCTGATATGGTGTTCACTACACCTTCGCACTGTATAATTTACTTTTACACAGGTTGCGATTCGCAATCTCCGGCATAGATTTTGACACCATATCCGCCTACCATTGCAAAAATCGGATTCCCTTTTCCAGCATTACTTACTGGATTTTTTCGCCTTCTTGATAGATTTCAATATTGAGGCCTTCGATATTCTTCAAGGCGCTGTCATCGATGGCGTAGTCGTCAAAGGTATGAGGGGCCGTAACGTCTTCTTTCAAGTTAGACGTAATACTATGATGAACTCGGGCCGACGAGGCGTTACCGGTTTTATTGTTATGGCGAACCCAATAGAATTTCGTCATTTCAATACTGCCTTCCGGCCGAGCTGAGGAAGCATCGTTTTCAAATAAGGTGACCAAGGCTTCTTTTACCTTTTCTGAATCTTCTTCGCTAAAGCCCGTTTTTTCAGCCGATTGGACGTTGATGCTGCCGACGATTTTATAGACGCCGAAGTCAACGCGATGTTTCATCCCCATCGTATCGGAACCTTTTTTATCCCCCGGTTCAGTGTTAACGCTTTTTGTAATCTGCATGCTGGTAATGATGACCGGATTCAGGCTGACTGCCGTATGAACTGACACAGGACCGCGCACACCAATAGAAACAGCGTCAATCCCTGTCGCCTTTTTAAGGGCAAAGACCTGACCAAAGGCACGGACATCAGTCCAAATTTTGCAGGCTTCGTCAGCAAATAATTTTGCTCGTCCCGTATCTTTTTCTTTCATAGCCAAGGGCTTTTTCATGGCTTCTTCACTCTCTACTCTAGTCCGGATACTGTCACAACCGTCATCACAGCGTTCGTTGGACTGAACTAAAATCCGTTCGCCCATATCCTGCAGGCGATTACGAATCTTGCGCTTAATGCAGACGTCAGAAATTTCACCGTAGCCGTCGTAATCACTGCGCGGCTGATTCCCGTTCAAAGGATCCCCATTGGGATTGGCATGGTCTACGGTAATGAAGCCAATAAAGTCAATTTTGTTTGCTAATGTAGTCATGATAATTCCTCCCTATTTCGTTTCATCTGACTGATTCGTTGTATTATTGTCTGCATTCTTACTTTCTCTCAACGCTTTTTCTTTCTTCCGTTCTTCAATGATCTGCTGAATAGAAAATTGCTGACTGTAGAATCCAAGCAGGAATCGACTTCCCAAAGGGGCGTCGGAGACAAAATCTTCTTCTTGAAAAAGGTTCATGATTTTGGCTAAAAGTTTCCGTTCTTCTCCGTATGGTTCCCGTTTCTGCATATACGGGAGCAGGCGATTGTGAATGGTCATCCACGTCGTCGCCGGACGCATGGAAAAGACTTCCATATACTTCATAGCGTTCGTAATCCGTGAACCCCGTTCGTCACCCTTAAAAGTGGACCGTTCCAACTGATCGGCTACAGCCAGCATTCTCCCAAAAAGATAATCACGATTTCGATTCGTTTCATCAAGTGCCACAGTATATACCTCCTCTGGATGGACTTCATTCCATCGATTGCAAATTATGGTACAAGCAGGTTCCAAAATTCCCTGCCTCCACTGATAATATTTATCACCGGTCGCTTGATTTGCCCGGGTGACGACGCGTTGGACGATACACCGTTCGAGATTGAGCGGCAAAGGCCGGCCTTGTACGATGCAATAGAAGATGCGTTCCAGTTCCATCTTCATTTTTGTATCACTGACGTTTTCACCGTAACAGGCTTTGATGAGGCTGCGAGGTGACGGTACGCCAAAATAGCGCAGGGACGAATTTTTTTCTTTATCATATTTGTGTTGAGCCCAGCGGCCGGAAATATGCCACTTTTCCACTCGTTTCGTAAAATCAGTTCCTGAAAATTCATCATAATAGCAAATCGACAATCGTCCCGGTGTTGCCGCATCGAGGACCATGACATTGGCCTGAACAGTCGGGTCTTTTTTTAATTCATGGTAGTAGCCAGTAATAGCCTTGGTAAGGCTGTCTGCCCATTGTTTAAAGGTCTCTGGCCGTGTAACTTCCGAAGTTCCCCCTCCTCGGCGATGCATCAGATAATCGGTATCCGAAAAAACACCGGGAATCGGTTTCGAACTCCATGCCAAAAAGATACGGCCATCGCAATTATAGCCTTGATTTCGAACGAGCCACATCAAGGCATTCATAGCCTTTTGCGACGTTTCATAGCCAATGGACAAGCATTCATTTCCGTTTTCAAAGCGTCCGCGGAAGGTAAACCCGGCGTTATCATTGGAGGAAATGATTTTAGCTCCATCACCAGCAAACCGAATGCCCTTGGCGTGCTTATCGACAGGCATCATCATTTTTCCCGTTGCGTAGCAAAGTTCCGGCTCTTGAGGAAATTCATGCTCAAAAAACTTTATATATTGCTGCTGTACCTGCTGATCCTTCCACAACTCGACGGTTTTATCACCGGCAAGGATGACGCGGAACCGTACTAAGGCCTTTAAAAGATCACCGCTTGTTACCGAAAAAATCAATGGTTTCTCCCGGTCTTTGTCTTTATACGGCCATTTCTGCATAATTTTTCCGTTATCATCGCGATAGAGGACCGGCGGATTGGCCTTACAAAGGTCATCGATTACGTCGTGTCGGGTGACGTATTTATAGACGGCTTCTACCTTAGGATCGCTGTATGGTGACTGAACCCACTTGCCTAAGAGTTCTACGTACAGGGTATAAGGATGCTTCTCCTCTTTCCCGCCTTTTTTAGCTTTTTTCTCGCTATATAAGTCATAGTCACGGGCAATGTAGTTCAGCCGGTCATGCAGTGGATGTGGTGCCGGACTCGACGTCCGAGAGGCTGACTCCGGAGTGCTGGGCATAAGGGTCGGCTGTTCCTCTTTAGCAAGAGCCCTGGCCTGAACGAAGTTTCCCTCGCCGTCGATGGTGATTTCGATTTGGGCATTTTGGATAATATGCCCAATGGGAGGCAAGACGGCCTTGCTGCCGGCGACATCAGGCTTACCGGCTAAGGACGCATTTACGTCATAGGTCTTAACTAACTGCGCAATCCAGCTCATAAGCTTTCTCCTTCCAACCCGGCTTCTTCCCTTTCAACAGGGCAGATATCTTCCGGGGTAAAGACTTTGGCCGTCCCTTTGCGGATATCCCGCACAAGGGTGCAGGCTTCCGGCCGAATAAAGCGAACGATGCCGTGTTCCATGACCGGCTGCCAGAGCCGAACCTGCAGCATGTCGCGACCCGTTTCATCAGGATAGTTAAAGCCGTGGAACATCGTACCTAAGGGAATGGCCGGGATATCGTCATAAAATCCCGGGACCTCGCCATAGGCGACAGGTTCGATATAGCCCTGACATTCCCGCGTGCCTAAGAAAATATCGCGGCGGCCGCCTCGTTCGACCATCCGTTTGGCAATGTTGTGGTGCTTATTTTCATTGCGGTCGCAAGCAAGGTCCGGCCGATGGAGATTGAACTCGAAATGTGCTTTTACTTCATAGCACACATCGCTCAAATACTTATAAATAGAGAGTTCATTACCGCCGCCGTAAACAATGGGTTTTACGCCTCGGGACTGGGTTCGTATTTCATTCATGACCCGCATCTCATCAATAAACCAGCAAATCGTAGGTTTCCAATAGCAGCTTTCGACGATACCCTTCAAGGCCTGATAGGTCGGCACGGCATAGGAGGCTTTTTCACCGCCCATGCGGGTAATGGGATCGGTGAATAAGGCCATCCTTCCGTACACTTTAAAGGTTATTTCATTTCGCAAAATATCCCCTCCTTAATAATTACAAAGTGGATTGGCCTGTTCTTCTAATTTGAGACCGATGGCCGGATCATAATTCGATGCGTTCAAAGCCAGTGGTCCCTGCAAGGTCTGAAAAATGGCCCCCATCCGCTGAAGCTGTTCCACTTCATAGGAAAAAGCATTGACCGTATACTGCTGAGCCGTCTTAAGTAAGGCCAAGAGTTTCTTAGGATCCTCAACCTCACCATTCAGAGCCGTAATTAAACCAGCCCCGTCTCCATAAGGCACGACAATACCGCTCGTTGCCGAGTCAATGACATAAAAGGCTCTTCCGGCATCACCAAAGGCCTGAGTATCACGGAGTAATGCCAAATCTGCTCCATTACCCAGTTCTTTACAAGCCTGCCAGCCCGCTTCATTAAGGGAAAGTAAATCCAGCAAAGTATTTCGGCTCGGCAATTCGTAGGATTTATTGCGCTCTCCTTGAGCAGCATAATATGCTTCAAAGTAGCGGGCCATATTCGTCGGCTGGAGAATGTCCTGAATCTCCATGGTATGAAGCAAGTCTGCAGCCACTTTGACACCGGTTTGGATATCGGGCAGCTTATCGAGCTTCTCCCCTTCCAAATGGAAAACCTTGACCACTCCGTATTCCATTTCACCGTGACGGTTGCAGCGGCCCGCTGCCTGGGCAATGGAAGCAAAGCCGGCCATAGCCCGATATACCGTCGTGAAGGATACGTCGACACCGGCTTCAATCAGCTGCGTTGAGATACAGATGAGCCTGCGCTTCGAGGTTCCACCATGAAGAGCCGCCAAAGCCTCCCTCATGCGGTCGATTTCATTCTTTCGATGGGCCGGGCACATCTTAGTACTCAAGTGAATGATGTCGACGTCGTCCTGACTCTCTTTGACCAAGTTTTGTAACGCTTGATAAATCGTTCGCGCCTGACGGGTCAGATTGACGATACAGAGGACACTGCCCCGTTCCCTCGCATCGTGCAGCAACCGGGGAGCCAACGTTTCCGCTGTATACAGTTCATCTTTCAAATACTCGAAGCGTACCCTCTGAAAAGCTTCAAAGGTGTCGTTTAAATTATCGATCATTTCACTGTCGACATGAATGGGAACGTCCATACGGTCTAATTGAGGCTGCGTCGCCGTACAGAGGACGGCCGTGACGCCGGCAAAATCCTTTAAGAAATTCATAGCCAAATTAAAGATATAGGTGCATTTTACCGGAAGGGTCTGAATTTCATCGAAAATGATGATGCTGTCGGCCAAGGCCTGAAGACGGCGAGCAGATTGACAGCTGCTGTCAAACAATGTGTTGAGGAACTGAACCTGGGTCGTAAAAATAACCGGCGTATCCCAACGTTCGGTCAATAACTTCCGCCAGTCCCGTTCTTCCTCACTCATGTCTTCCTTCGGCAATACGTTGGAATGGTGCTCCAACACGGCCTCATCAAACTGGAATACGTCGCGGATTTCCTTGGCATTCTGATCGATGATGGACGTATAAGGAATGACGACGATGATTCGCTTTTTATGGTATTTCTTAGCCTGAGCTAAGGCAAAGCGCATACTGGCCAATGTTTTTCCGCTCCCCGTCGGTACCGACAGAGAGTAGATGCCCGGTTTCTCCGTTCCAAAATGTTGGCAGGCATCACTGATTTTTTGCCGCTCCAAAGCAATGGCCCTGGCCTTACCCTCTGCCGGAAGGGCAAAGGAATGAAGCCGGTCTTCCAATTTTCCGGAAAAGAGATTCCACAGCTCATCGTAGTCCCAATCCTGGGTCAAAGAGGAACCTCCCATGAACTCAGCCGTATCCAATCGATCAGCGTCCACAAGCCAACTGAAGAGCAGCCTTTCAACCATGCCCCAGTAAAACCAATAAATTCGGTCTTCACTATTTTGATCCTTGCCGCCAGCTTTACTCGCCTTATTGATGAAGCCATCCAATTTTTCAACTTCATCAAGCGCCTTATTGAACAAATCATCCAACTCCGCCGGTGACAGGACGGATTCAAAAAAATAGGCTTCTTCCTCTGCGGTTTCAACGCCTTCTTTTTGAATACGCCGTACATAATCCGATTCACCGCGCTCACTCAAAAAATTCGCCAAGCCACCATGATGAGACATAACAGAAAGGCCGGCTAAATTGATGGTCTTCCCTACAAAATATCCCTCACGGTGACGATAACGGTTTCCTAAAAACTGGGCGCCACCGGTCGAATGGTCGATTTTGCCGCGATAGTGAGCTGCCTTTTTAGGATCCTCAAGGGCTAATCGAATATACTTCTGAAAAGGCATACACTCCCCACTCGACGTACTCTGACTTTTAGAAAAATCATGCAAAAGGCCAGTCAACTTTGCCAGGGCTCCTAAGCCCCAAGGTGTCGCCGCCGCTTCCATCTTTTCGGCTACATTCACCAAGTGATTTCGAAGAGGCTGCACTACAATCCGACCGTTCTCATCTTTTCGAAAATGCGCAATAATTTCCATATAATCTCCTATCGATACGCCGTCAGGCCAGTCCATGACGGTAAGCTGCAAGCCATGGACCGGTTCACGATGCTACACCTGACAAGAAACGATTGACATATATGTATCCATCAAACTAATTATACTACTATGTAATATCTATCACAAAGTTTATGCATTATAATTTGATAAAAATCCTTTCAAGGGCATTCCCTCTTTCTCTAAAACAACCATTGCAACGGATGATACAAAAGCCAACGTCCGGTTCACGACGTGACCTTCAATAAGAATAAATCGACATGCCATATATCCTTTGAGCTCATTATATCACCTTCACGATTAAAATGCAACACTTTACAACTATAACTTATATAAACAAATTAAAGCGCTCAATAAATCCTATACCGGCCGTATCCCTATAAAAGGGAATGTACAGCTACGTCCCCTTATCTCGGAAGGACCCGCATCACAGGACACTGTCGTTCCAATGGTTTGAGTATCCTACCCCCGACAGCAGCACAATCGATGTTGATGTATTCTTTATTGTTTCTCAGAAGTTCCCGGCTCAAAGCATAGTATTGAGTGCCGCCTCCGGAAACAACATCATAGCCTTTATTGCTAAGCCCTATGGCGGTCACTATTAATACCCCCTATCTTTTTGACAATGCATTTAACACAATTTTAATTCTATTATATTACAAAGCTAAAAATGAAGCCGTCAGTAAAAAGATAGTCCTCCTACAAAAAAAGACATATCGACCTGCCCTTGGCCGAAGCCAGGGAGCCATGTCGATATGTCTCATTTTTTATTATCGAAAATTATTTTATTGAGATACGCTGTTTTCCTCGACGATCCCATGGGAAGTTCCCTGAAGGGATGTGTATTCTCGATCGGGGAAATTGTACCAGGTCACGTCATGGTTATCGTGTAGGCTGATGGCGATATGGGCAAAGGTGCTGTTTGGCGCAGAGCCATGCCAATGGACGACGCCGGGCGGGCAATAAACGACGTCTCCGGGATGGAGGACTTCTACTTTACCGCCCTTTATTTGATGGTAGCCCACACCGTCGGTGGCAATCAAGATTTGCCCGGTCTTATGGCTGTGCCACCGGTTATAGGTTCCTTTGGGAAAGACGACATACATCCATTCCGGAGAACCCGCAGCGTTCGGCTTTGTCAGTACCTTCCCCAAATAGACGGGATGATTAAAATTAGGCGACGCATAGGGTTCCGGTGAAGAAGGGAACAGAAAGGCGTCGTTTTTTTTCCGGCAGCCTTCGTCTTTCCCGTATCGGAAAAATGGATATTTTCATATTCCTCAGGGCTCAGCGGTCCCGTATGGACGGCAGGAGCGCTTTCAGGCGCCTTCCAGTTTTTATCGTAAATGACGATTTGCTGAAAGGCCGAATCTTTGACGGCACCGTGAAAATGGCTGACACCGGCCGGAACCTGGACGACATCACCGGGGTTGATGAGGACAGCCTCTTTCCCCCATTCCTGATAAATCCCTTGCCCGGCGACTCCCACGACGGTCATAGCCCCATGGGCATGCCAGCCGCTGTAGCTCCCCGGTTCGAAGGTAATGACATTGGTCTGGGGAACCTGATAGACATCGTCGGCCTCAATCAGATCATGGCGATGAACGGTCCCGACGAAGCGATCAGAAATATCGACGCCCACCGGAAACGGCATCTTGTGCGGTTCAGCTGCATCGACGGCCGTAACCGGCAGCATAGACAACATCATCATAAAAAGCAAAATCCATCTTACCATACGTCTCACATCTTTTAAAAAAATAATCTCACTCATCCCGATCTCTCAGGTAAAAATATCCGCCATGCTCCCTTCGCGCTTATAAGGAAGAAGCCAAGGCCCCGGCTTCTTTAGCGTTTTTAGCCATGCCCATATAGGTCAGACCGTATAAGGCAGCAAAGCGCTTCATGGTGAATTCGCCGGCGTCCAGCATCCACGCTTCCGGTGCAGCTCCCTGGAAGATGAAAAAGAGTTTTTTCCCGGATAAGCTTCCTTGGGAAACCTTCCCGTAAAACCGGTCCAGTACATTTCGTACAGAGCCGCAGATATTATGCCAGTACACCGGCGAACCGATGACGAGGACATCGGCCTTTTCAATCTTTCCGAGAACGGCGTCCAACTGGTCGCCGGGCAGGTCCTGTCCGTACGCATTGATCCGGTAATCGACGAGATTCAGCGTTTCATAGGTCTGATTTTTAAGGAGTTCCGCGGCGACTTTTGCCGTATTGCCATTTTCATTGGGACTTCCGTTTATAAATAAAATACTCATTGTATCTTCCTTTCCGGCCAGCATGAGCTGTGCCATTCAACGTTAATCATAAATATCTGTTTCAATCTTTCATTTGACGCTGCCAAAAGCGGACGGCTCGATTCAGCCACCCTTCGGCCACCGTCCCTTCACCGAGGCCAAATCCATGGGGCAGCCCGGGGAAAATCTCAATATCGGCATCGGTTCCATTGGCCCGGATGCCTTCAATCCGCCGCTTCATGGTGCCATACCAGGCAATGCCGTCAGCCGTCCCTACGCAGTTATACGTAGGCGGTTCCTTTCCGGTGACGTCGGACAGGCCGGTGTACTCCATGATGACCGCCGCCGGCTGAGGGTATGGCCTTTCGCCAAAGGCCCCCGTCCCATAGGTGCCAACCCAGGCCGCCATCCGGGCGCCTGCTGAGCCGCCCCAGAGGGAATAATCGCGGATATCGACCTCAAGTTCTCTTGCATGGTCATGAATAAAGGCGATGGCCCGGGACAAATCTTCACAGGCTTCGCGAGCGCCGACGCGATAAATGAGGGCAAAGGCGTTGTAACCTCGCTTGGCAAGCTCCTAGGCATGAGGAAAACTGTCGTGCATGGCACCGACATAGACAAAATCGCCGCCGGCACTGAGAATGGCCGTCTTGCCCTGAAGCTTGCCGCGGAAGAAAAATAACCCCGTGTCCTTCTTTCTCGGATCGGCAGCTTTTTCTGCCGAACTGTAGATATCATAAAAGACCCTCTCGCCGGCAAGGGCTCTCGATTTTAGCTCATTGACGAGACTCACCGTCCGCTCCGGTCTTATATAGCTGTACCAAAGAAGGGCTTTTCCCAAATCCTTCAACGTCATCTGAGGCGATAACGCCAGATCGACGGGAAACAGCAGTCGGCCGAAGCCGGAAAAGGCCTCGTCCCGGATCACATCACTGATTTTTGAATTCAACGAAAACGTTTCTTCCTTCATCTTTCCATCACCTCCTTCTTCCATCATTTACAAAACAATCTGCGGCCCCATCCATCGGACAAACAGGGTGACCCCATTCCCGTGCGGCATCCCGGTCAGAACGCCGACGGACAAAGGCGCTCCGTCGCCATAATAGAAGGCAGGGAAAAGCCCTGAGCCGATACCGGCCGGGCTTTCCGTACCTATTTGAAATGGTTCAACTTCAGGGTCTTACTCTTACAGACGCTTCCCATAGAATTCAGCCAGTTTGTTCACGGCTTCATCAACATATTCCGGTACCCAATAGGTCCGAATGTGGCTGGCGCCTTTGATGAGGAACAATTCCTTATCGGTCGTACCGCTGGCTTTAGCAAAGGCATCTTCCGTCATGTAGAGGGTGTCGGCCTTGTCGCCGGCCATCATCAAGAGGGGCTGATCGATGAGATCCATCCGATCTTCGACGTCAAAGGCCATGAGTTTCATGAGCGATTCCGTCGTGTAGCTGCCCGTCGCATTGGGATGGCGATGGGTCAGGCCATAGTATTCGATGCCGTCACGATAGAGGGTGTTTTCCGGGAGTTCTGCCATCTTGGCCCGAAGATCGTCATCGGTAGCATTGGGAGGCAGGAACCCTTCATAGACAATGTCGCCGGAAAGTTCTTTTTCCCGGGCATCAGCCGCTTTTTGAAGGCGAGACGGAATGCCTGCAATATCGGCATCATGGAAGCCATTGCGGCGTACCCGACCCGAATTAAACATGGATAGGGTCGCCACGGCCTTGATACGCTTATCCGTCTGGGCCGCTGCCAGCGTATAACCACCGCCGCCGCAGATACCGAGGGAAGCAATGCGAGCTCGATCGACTTTATTCAGCGTAGAAAGGTAATCGACCATGCCGCTCACATCTTCAATTCGGTTCGACGGATAATCGCGAAGGCGCGGAGTCCCGCCGCTGGCCCCCTGATAGCGAGCATCGGCAGCCACGGTAATGTAGCCAAGTTCTGCCAGTCGCTGAGCGTACAGGCCGGCTACCTGTTCCTTACTGCCACCGTTGGGATGAGCGACAGTGATAGCGGCATACTTCTTATCGCTCTTTTCATCATAATCAGCCGGCAAATAGAGGTTGGCAGCCACTTTGATACCATCCACTTCATATTCTACAGGGCGAATATTCACCTTGCCCGGTTCATTCTTTTCAATGGCATTGCCGTAAACGAGGCCGAAGGGATTCTCATTCGGCGAAGCGGCAACTGCCGTATTTCCATTCATACCCATCATCATCAATCCTCCCATCAAGGCGATCATGAACATTTTTTTCTTTATACCTATTTTCATACAATTTCCTCTCATTCAGAAGAGTTCAGAAGAACTTACCGCTCTTCATGAACCAAGGATATCAACCGGTAGTAACTACCTGTCAAGCCTTTTTTGGAGAATTTTTTTCATTTCGACAGAAAAGATTTCCTTCCGAGGTCATCCGCTATCGCTTGGGCTGTCTAGGAACCGATGCGAAAAGTCAGTCAGAATCAGAAAAAGCGCCGACTTCCATGATTCGATCAGAGAAGACCTTTTCCGGCGTCGCTGACATGCCGCAGTCCCGATTTCCGTTCATCGTCTCGATGGAGATGAGGTTTGTATTCCGTTTCTCCCCGCAGCACGCCTTCAACGTAGGCCTCAAAGTTGGGATAGCCATTATACTTATCTTCTTTTCGCTTGCCGCGCATGGGTCGTCCGTTGCTGTTCTTCAAAATGGCGGCAATGTAGTTGATATTATTGACCTTGTTTTCGTGAGCCATTTCAATGGCCGTACAAGTGGGTTCGCTGCCCCACAGGTTTTCCAAGGTGATCAATCGATGGGCAAAATCGCCCTGCATGGGTCCAAAGAGGTTCTGATACGTTTGGACCGAGGCATAGCCTGTCACGGCCTTGGGCGTCGTCACCGCTTCCCCTGTAAGGGCTTTTGATTCCCTTTGAGACTCTGCCCCTTCATCAGTATCAGGAATCTCTTCCTGCGGCATGTCGCCCGACTTTTCGGCTATGACAGCTTCTTCGACGAGCTCATCAATGGGCAAGGCAAGAGCTTTCTCTTGACAAGACTCGATGGAATCTTGGCCGGAAGCCTCGATGAGCGTTTCAGCGGAAGTTTCGCTGATGGGATTTTCTTCCGGAAGGCCTTCTTGTTGAGCTTCTTTCTCTTGAGCCAGGCGCTGCCGCTCTCGATAGCGGCGAACCCGTTCATGGGTCTGCTCCCGTCGTCTCTCGTCGCGGTGAAAGCTTTGCAGCTCATCCCAGATAAGGATGCGAATCATTCCCTCTTCATCGCGTTCGATGAGATCTACCTGCTCTAATGCCCGCAGCCCGTTTTCAATAAACGGCTGGCGGCGATGCAGGCTCTTGGCAATGAGCTGCGTCGTAAGGGGCTCGGTCTCCGACACGTAAATCGTACCGTCGTCGTTGACCATGCCGGCCATATCCTTTAAGAAGAACCACAGAACGATGTACGAATCGCCGTTAGGAAGATTCATCAAATAAAGGATACGGGGATCTAAAAAGAGTCCCACTTTCGTTTTCAGCCATTGTAATTTTTTCATTGCCAGCACCTCTTTTTTCATTTTGGGAAATGTCTTGCGAAATTACCCCTCTACTTATATAAGAGAAAAATAAATCGAAATGCGGCACATTTTTTTACAAAAATGGCGTTTTTCGTTTTATCTTTTCTTGAAAAAGCAGCGTATTCCAAGGATAAAGTTTGTTTTATCACGACTTTATTCTTGACTATCAAGTGTTATCCACGAAATACCTAAAGTTTTCCGAACTTTTAGAAATTTGTAAATTAATACATTTGTCCATTTCACACATACAATTTCAGCAAAAAATTAGACAACGCCTTCCCCCGTTCCAAACCTGCCTTTTCTGCCGTCAGGCCCTTTCATTTCCGGCAGCGCCTGTTTCATCTTAGAATGGCTCTTTAGAAATTCCCCCTATAGGTATAAGACAAAAAAAATGCCAATCGTCCACCCCCTATTTTGATAAAGCATCATTTCTCATTTTATCTTTTCTCGAAAACACATGAATTTTCAAAAATACGGATTGTTTATCCATGATTTTATTTTTGACTATCAATCATTATCCACGAAATACCTAAAGTTTTCTGAACTTTCAAAATTTTGCAAACTAATACATTCGTCCATTTCACGCATACAATTTCAGCAAAAAAATTAGACAACGCCGTCCCCCATTCCAAACCTGCCTTTTTTGCCGTCAGGGCCTTTCATTTCCGGCAGCGCCTGTTTTATCTTAGAATGGCTCTTTAGAAAATACCCCTCTCTATATATAAGACAAAAAAAACGGTAATCGTCTAAAGTTTTTTTCAAACTTTTTCCAAAAAGTCACCATTTTCTCATTTTCATTTTTCGTATTTTTCCTTATTTCAGTTGATTATATCTATTTCTAACTCAATGCATTCTGAATGATAAGGCTAGCATTCAAATACTTAACGTTTTCTGAACTTTCAAAAAATCGCAAATTAATACATTTATCCATTCCAAATATACATTTTTTTAATAAGACAGACTCCTCGAATCAGAGAAAGGAAAATTCTTATCCCGATTTCCCCTCTTCCCTGACTCAAAATCAGGCTGAAAAAATTTATAAAATTAAAAAAATATCATGTTTCCCTTATGCCGCTCTCATCATCTCTTCATCTTGTCTTTTCTTATTCTTGTCTTGTATCTTGTCTATTCTTATCTCCCTTCTTTTCTTATCTCTTCTTATCTTCTCTTTCTGTAACGCGTTACACCTCGTCGAAAAAGAGCATTTCAAAAGCCACATAAACCGCAGTACAAAGCCATTTAATAGAATTTCATTCGATTGGCAAATCACCTTATTACGCCCCTATTCTTTCCATATAAAGAACAGAAAGACTTGAGTAAGTTCATCTTTATAGATCTGAATACAACAAAAAAGCCGATACAAAACATCCCAGTCAGATGCCTGTACCGGCTTTTCTCATACAATCTCTTTGTTCAATCTTTCGATAAATCTTCCAACCACGTCTAAAAAAAAAACTTTCCACGGCTTCTGAAAAGTCGATGCCTCTTCTTTCTGAGAGGACGGCCAGCCACCAGACGCATTCCCCGATTTTAGCCGGCAGAATGGCTTGATCGTCACTGGGCCAGCGCCCTTCTTTAGCCATAATTTGGCGCCCGACGAGGCCGGCATCGGTCAAAAAGGCCAGGGCGTCTTTTTCGGTCGTCCATTCGTTCCCATGAAGCTGCTGTTCTAAAGCATGATATTTCTTACCACTTCTTGTTCCTTCTCGATTTCGGGATGGCTAAAAATTCCCGGTAGTGACGGTGACTCATCGTGCCGCTGCGATTCACGTTGTCCTCTCTTGCCATCCGGGCCTCGTATCCTAAAAGCGGCAGATCATCGCGGCCCTCTCCCGAATCCTCTATAAATTTCAAGGAAAAAGGGCCCACCGTCGTTATGACGATGAGCCCTTTCTCCTATATTCACTTATGCCTTATTCTTGAAGAGAGTATGAGATAAAATTCCTACCGGGAATTCCTTTCTTTATTTGTCCTTCTTATCTCCCGTATATTCGATGACGATGATGGCGCCCTTATTTTCCATTTCGGTAATGGGCTTACCGTCTTTACCCATAGCATTGCCGCCGTTATCCGTAGCCACGTAGATTTTTGTCGTATCCGGGCTTACGAGGACATTGCGGTACCGGTTATTGGTCTTGAACATTTTTTCTACATCGCCCTGGACCTGTTCGCTCTTGCCGTCGAGTTTCACACGATAGATGGCGCCACTCTTAAGGGTCGTAATGAGCAGGGAATTCCGCCACTCTTTAATTTTCCCGTTTTCCGGATAGTAGGCAACGCTGGAAGGAGCGATGGTCGGCCAGCCGATGTAGTAAAGGGGCGCATAGGTTTCATCGGCAAAGTTATAGCCATTACGGACAACGTTAAAGGATTTGAGCGGATCTTTAAGATTCGGGGCATCAAAGTCGGTTTCCTTCTGAGTCGGAACGCCTGCCGGAATGTTGTTTGGATCGAATTTTTCCTGTAATTCTTTGGGCGCCTTGGAATAGTTGGCATACACATAGGATTCGTTGTCTCTGTAGCCTGCAACATAGGGCCAGCCATAGTTGCCGCCTTTTTCAATGAGGTTCAGCTCATCATCCGTAGACGGGCCGTGCTCTGTCGCAAAGAGCTTATCCCCTACAAAGGCCAGGCCCTGCGTATTGCGGAATCCATAGGCATATACATGGCTGCGGACACCGTTTAATACGGGGTTGTCAGCGGGAATGGAGCCGTCTTTATTGAGACGCAAAATTTTCCCCGGATAGAGGCTGTAATCTTTAGCAGCAACCTGCGCTGCCGTCGGCAGCATCTGCGCCTGGATTTCCTTAGCTACGCGGGATCCCTGATTATTCCCTTGGTCACCGATGGTGTAGTAAAGCTTGCCGTCAGGGCCAAAACGCAGGCGACCGGAGTTATGGTCGACGCTTGCCGGCAGATTATCGAGGATAGCCGTTTCATCACGGAGCGTCTCAGTCTTCGGATCATAGGTCATGCGGACAATACGGGCATGCTTTTCACCATTGACTTCATAGGTATAGGCCGTGTAGACATAGTTATTTCCCTTAAGGAACTGCGGATCCAGAGCGAGGCCCAGAACCCCTTGATGCGGCGGCGCTGCCACAGCATTGTTGAAGGTATACAGTACCGTATGCTTACCCGTTTTGGGGTCGACCTTAGAAATCGATTTCGACTGCCGTTCCGTTACCCACAACGAATTATCCGGTCCCCAAAGGACTTCCCAGGGAGAACCAAGACCATCGACAAGGACCGTAGCCTTGAAGGGCTCTGCAATATTTACCTTGTCTCCATGAGCTGCCTGAGCCACCATACTGAAACCGGCCGTTGCGGTAATGGCAAGGCCACAAAGTACTGCTGCTGCTAATTTCTTCATAACGAATCTCCTTTCAAATGAAAATTTTTATGCTCAGATATCTCGAATCGGCTATATTCGACTAGAGGTATCCACATACCAAACAACACAAAATGTCACATCTTTGGGTACATTATATGCTACTGAATGGTTATTATGTTCCAATCCAGTATTATAATCAATTCGTTATCATACTACTGATTATACTAAAAAACTATCTACAGAGCAATTATCCGGCTTAATTACTTATGTAAAACCGCCGGCCGGCCTTCATCCCCACCTTAGAGGTGGAAAACGTCTAACGGATTACGTTAAAATTTCCCCACAACTATGTTACAGTCGCTTCCACCCGTAAAAGGGTGGCTCGACGGGAGGCGTAAGCCTTTATGGCTAAAAGTCAGCGTCTCAAAGTACTGGCTTTCACTTTTTTCAAGCCACGGTGCGCATAGCCCTAAAGTGATTCCCTCCTCATCGCTATGAAAAAGACAGGGCTTCATCCTATATTTTCTGGAAAACAAACTTGAGTATATGAGTTATATCTCATACAATATAGATAGGAGGAATTACACGAGCCTTGTTTTTCTTTTATGTAGGAGGAAAAATCGTCGTTACTAACGGCTTTACTAAAAAAACACAGAAAACGCCACCAAAAGAAATATCTCTGGCACAAAAGCGTCGAACCGATTACATTCGCCGAATGGAGGAATTAACATGAAACGCTTAACAGACTTTAAAGCAGAACAGATGAAAGACCCTGCTTTTGCTTCTGCTTATATGGAAGTTGAACCCGAAATGAATATCATCCGGGCTATCGTGGACACAAGAATTGCTCAGCATCTTACCCAACAGGAATTAGCCGAGAAAACAGGTATTGCCCAAACAGAAATCAGCCGAATTGAAAATGGCAGCCGAAATCCTTCCTTAAAGATTTTACAGCGCCTGGCTGACGGCATGAACATGGTTTTAAAAGTGTCTTTTGAGCCGAAAAAGAAAAGTCAAGTATAAAGAGCTAGCTGCATACGAAAGTGCAGCTAGCTCTTTAGCATTATGGAGTTATAAGGGCTACGTATTCAATATGCGTTGATACGTCTGTTTGAATGTCACCGCTCGACCGGCGGTTCGTGAGAACAGGTCCAAGACTCGATTTACTGGCCACAGGCTCCTTTGTCTGTTCGCAAGAAAAGATAGAAGGATTCTTTCCTTATATACTATTATGTACACGAATCTCGAGACCCGGGATTTCTGAGGAATCTCCGCCCGACCATCGTCTCCACTTTAGGTTAAATATTACATATCGCTAGCAAGTATTCTAAAAATACGCGTGTTTTGTTCTATGTGATGTTGAAGAATGATTCTACGATTTGCGGCTGAACACCAAACGTCACTTTGTCCTATTTTATTAAATCGGTTATTTAGCAATACAGATAATTCTGAACGTGAAAGACCAAGAGCTATCAGAATGGCTCCGGTTATATAGCCTGTATCATAGGTTGAAATCTGGTCCAAAGCATTGCCCATAATATTAATTTTTGAAACATAGCCGGAATCATTGACATAGAGAGTAATTATTGCTCCATGTCCATTACCGCCAACCCCAGTAAAATATAGGGTATATGGATCGCTCGGTCTCAGTTTTCCCACTTCTCTTACAGTATCGACTCTCATAGGAGTTTTTCCATAAGAAGAAGCTTGATTGATTTGCTCCGCCAAAGCATATGCACCTAAATCAGAGACCTGTACAATTTGTGCGGAAGCATAGGAAAAGGTAAAAAAGCAAAACATTAAAATCAAGAATACAATCTGCTTGCATTTATGCATTACCATCACCTCCGATAGCCTTCCATAACGAAACATATAATGGTGTTTTCTTGACAGCCATTTCTTAAAACCCCCTTAGAAATTTATATTTCATCAAAGACATTAGCCGTAAATTGTGTCTTTGATATATTCTTATTCCAATTTATCTCTGTTTTATGTTAATATTAATACATTAATATACTATTTTATTATACATCACACAAGCTCATTCACTCAACATTTATATGTTTTTTCATTGTCTACCGGACATGCCTATGTCGGTTCTTTTTTTGTGTATTTACAGACCTTATGTCAGCTCTCACCATTATCAATGGTGACCACCTCTTGCAACGGTATACTTTTAGACATCATAGAGAACAAAAATGCCGTCGTAGGAAAAATACTTGCTGACCGCAAAATAGTAAAGCTCCTGGGTCACCCGCAGAGAACATTCGCGAATGAAATGAAGCACTTCCTCGACAAATATCGTCATCTCCTGGACGATTAATTTTTTTCTATAATATAAAAGGCTCTCAATCATCTATTTCACAATAGTGACTGAGAGCCTCGTTTCGTGATATTAAACGGGGATGTATTCACAAATCCATTTCCATTTTTATTTCTTCAACAGGGACACCTTCGGTACTCCACTCGTTGTTTTCAACGGATTCCACCGTATGAAAGCCCACTTTTTCTGATGCTCTCCCTTTTCAAATTCCGAAGGATGCTAAATCACTCGCTCCTTACTTTTCCCTTGTAATGAGGGCCACAGCTTCTACGTGGTGGGTCCGAGGGAACATATCGACGGGCTGTACTTTCTTGGTATGGTAGCCGTGATCATTAAGGTAGGCCAGGTCGCGGGCTAAGGTTGCCGGGTTGCACGAGACGTAGACGACGCGTTTGGGTTTGCTGTTGGCGATGGCTTTTAAGACCGGTTCGCCGCAGCCGGCACGGGGCGGATCTAAGACGATGACGTCGGGACGGACGCCGTTTTTAATGAGTTCGGGCAGTTTATAGATGGCGTCGCCCAGAATGAATTGGGCGTTGCCGATTTTATTGTCCTTGGCATTGCGGACGGCGTCGCGGATGGCCGAGTCGACGATTTCGATGCCGTAGACTTGTTTTGCCTTCTGGGCCAAAAAGAGGGTGATCGTCCCCGTGCCGCAATAGACGTCGGCGACGATTTCCCCGCCTTTCAAATCGGCAAAGTCGAGGGCCGTTTCATAGAGGCGCTGAGCCTGTTCGCTGTTGACCTGGAAGAAGGACTGGGCCGAGATATGGAAGGTCAGGGAGCCGATGGAATCGTGAATGGTGCCGCTGCCGTAGATGGTCTTGGTCTTATTGCCTAAGATGACGTTGGTATGGCGTTTGTTGACGTTCTGAACGACGCTTTTGAGGCCCGGCACGTCGCGGCGCAGGTACTGGACCAGGTCTTTCATATGGGGAACCATGTCCGACGCCGTAACCAGGCAGACCATGACTTCGCCCGTATGGACGCCGACGCGGCCCATGATATGGCGGACGATGCCCGTCCGGGCGTCTTCGTCGTAGGCGGGAATCTTGAAGTCCTTCATCCACTGGCGGACGGTGGCGGCAATGGTGTTATTGCCTTCTTTTTGAATGGCACAGTTTTCGACGTCGATGACTTCGTGCGTGGCAGCCGCAAAACAGCCGATGGCGACGTTTCGCTTACCGGCGGCAGCTACGGGAAACTGCATCTTATTGCGGTAGTTCCACGGCGTTTTGGCGCCGAGGACGGGCAGGACGTCGACGCCCTGCAAGTGACCGATGCGTTCGATGGCGTCTTTTACCTGCTGGCGTTTTTCCTTCAATTCGCCGTCATAGCTGAGATGCTGGAGCTGACAGCCGCCGCAGCGGTCATAGACGGGACAGGGCGGCTTTTCCCGGTCCGGTGATGGTGTCAGGATTTCTTCTAAGACCGCCGTCGCATAGGTCTTCTTGACCAGCGTAACCCGGGCCCGGACCGTTTCGCCGGGAAGGGCCAAGGGCACGAATACCGTAAAGCCCTCATAGCGGCCAATGCCTTCGCCGCTCGTTCCCAGTCTGGCAATAGATAGCTCATAGGTTTTCCCCTTCTGCACAGGGATTTGCCGTGTTTCTTTCATAAGCTTCCTTTCTTGGCAAAGGCTACCCCTGCCCCTCTCCGAAAAGAGAGGCAGCAACGGGTATCTGCCTTGCTGTTTATAAGATGATGTCACTGACGACAGGTTCCTGAACGGCTGCCTGTTCGTCGGTTACGATGATATGGTCGGCGACGCGCTGGGCGAGGATCATCATATCGGCTTCTTTCTTTCCATATAAGGTGAATAAGGCTTCGCCGGGCCGCACCGGATCGTAGAGCTCTTTAAAGAGACGGATGCCGACCATGGGCTCGATGGCGTCTTCTTTCCGGGCCCGACCGGCTCCCATTTCCATGGCGATTTCACCGAGAGCTCGGCCGTCGATGCGGGTAATATAACCGCCGTCGGTACAGACCGCCGTAAAGACCTGTGCGGCCTTCGTAAGCGGGTGCTTACCGATCCACGACGTACTGCCCCCTTGGGCCTTGATGAATTCTTTAAACTTAGAAAGGCCCTTGCCGGAAGCGATCAGTTCCCGGATCATAGCCCGTCCCTGTGCTTCATCAGCTGCTTTCTGACCGACAATGAGCATCTGGGCCCCTAAGGCTTCGACGACTTCCATGAGGCGCCGGCCGCCTTTACCGGACAAGGCTTCGACAGCTTCGTCAACTTCAAGAGAATTGCCGATAGCCGTCCCCAAGGGAGCCGACATGGACGTAATGACGGCCCGTGTCGGACGGCCGGCCAGGCGGCCGATGCTGACCATGATTTCAGCCAGTTCACGAGCCTTTTCTTTGGTCTTCATGAAGGCTCCGTCGCCGTATTTGACGTCGAGGACGATGGCATCGGCACCGGAGGCGATCTTCTTGCTCATGATGGAGCTGGCAATGAGGGGGATACTTTCGACGGTCGCCGTCGCATCGCGCAGGGCATAGAGCAGTTTGTCAGCCGCTGCGATTTCACCGGACTGGGTAATGAGGGACAGGCCGACGCGGCGCACTTGTTCTAGGAACTTTTCTTCCGGCAGGACGACCTGAAAGCCGGGAATCGATTCCAGCTTATCGGCCGTTCCGCCCGTAAAGCCCAGTCCCCGGCCGCTCATCTTGGCGACGGGCACGCCGGCGGCAGCGACGAGGGGTGCGACGATGAGGGTCGTCGTGTCGGCAATGCCGCCCGTACTGTGTTTATCGACTTTGATGCCCGGAATGGAAGACAGATCGACGATGTCGCCCGATTTTGCCATAGCCAGGGTCAATTCCGTCGTCTCTTCGTCGGTCATGCCTTGAAGATAGATGGCCATGAGCCAGGCCGCTGCCTGATAGTCGGCAATGCGGCCTGCCGTGTAATCGGCGATGAAGCGGCGAATTTCTTCATCGGTCAAAACCTTTCCGTCCCGTTTATGGGCGATGCAGTCCATAGGCCACATAGGATCACCTCAGTTCTGTTAAAAAGCTGGTTCCGAATTGAAGGCCCGTCAGGCCGAAATTATCCATGATGGTCATGCCCAAATCGGCATAGGTCTTGCGGATTCCGAGGTCGACAGCGTCTTTAAGGGACGGGCTGTAGGCCAGGACCGGGACGCGTTCGCGGGTGTGATCCGTGCCGTGCCACGTCGGATCGTTGCCGTGATCAGCCGTAATGATCAGGAGTTCGTCATCCTGAATTTCTGCCATAAGGGGCCCCAATTCCGAATCGAAGCTTTCCAGGCATTCGGCATAGCCTTTGACGTCGCGGCGGTGGCCGTACATGCTGTCGAAGTCGACGAAGTTGGCCATGAGCAGGCCTTTATCGCTGCGATGGGCAGCTAATTGTTCCCGCAGGGCCACCATGTCTTCATGGTTGTTGGCCGTGTGATACGATTCCGTAAGGCCGATATGGGCGTAGATGTCGCCGATTTTCCCGACACCGACGACGGCGAAGCCTGCTTCCGACAAGTAGGAAAAGACCATTTTCCGCTTCGGCAGACGGCTGTAGTCGCGGCGGTCGCCGGTGCGGACAAAGTTCCCCTGTTCCCCGACGAAGGGACGGGCAATGATCCGGCCGACTTCATAAGGGCCGACGCAGACTTCTCGGCGCGTAATGTCGCAGATGCGGTACAGTTCTTCTAAAGGAATGACGTCGTTGTGAGCGGCAATTTGAAAGACGCTGTCGGCCGACGTATAGACGATGGGTTTTCCTGTCTTGAAGTGTTCGGCGCCGAGGCGATTGATGATTTCCGTCCCCGAGGCAATTTCATTGCCGATGTAGCCGTAACCCGTCTTTTCCGTAAAGGTATCGAGGAGATCTTTCGGAAAGGCCTTTTCAAAGGTCGGGAAGGGATTTTCGACGGGGTTCCCCATAAATTCCCAGTGGCCGCTGGTCGTATCCTTGCCCATGGAAATTTCTTCCATGAGACCGTAAGAACCGACGACGTCCGTATCTTCATGATGGATGTTGGCGACCTTCCCAAGGCCCATGCGGCGCAGATTGGGCAGGCTCAAGGGAACGTTAGCGTCGATATGTCCGTACGTATCGGCTCCTTTATCGCCGAAGCGTTCGGCATCGGGTGCTCCGCCGGCGCCGACACTGTCGGTTACGATGACGATGATGCGATTGAATTTCATGTGCTCCCCCTTCCTATAATCCCGGCAAATACTTGCGGGCCTTGGCAAAAGCGGCAATGGTCTTGGCATCGGTGATTTCATTCTTATCGATGAGGGCTTCCACTTCCTGGGGCGTATAGTATTCGACGTTCATGAATTCATCGTCGTCGAGATGCTGTTTGCCCTTTTCAAGACCTCTGGCTAAATAGAGATAAATCCGTTCGTTGCAGAAACCGGGCGACGTATAGACGTAGCCCATGGGCAAGATTTCTTTGGCCGTCACGCCCGCTTCTTCTTCCAGTTCCCGAGCGGCGCAGTAGTCCGGCGATTCGCCGTCGTGTTCGATCTTCCCGGCCGGTACTTCCAGCATGGCAACCGCTGCGGCATAGCGATACTGGCGGACGAGGATGATCTTGCCGTCATCCGTAAGGGGCAAAATGGCGCAGGCCCCGAAATGCCAAACCGCTTCGCGAGTGGCCGTCTTCTTTTCCCCACCCTGACCGTCGTCAATGGACACGGTGTCCACCGTTACGTGGAGCACCCGTCCTTTCATAATTTCTTTACGGGAAACGAGGGTTTCCTTACTAATGCTCATAGTATCATCCTTTCAAAAAAAAGCTTCCCGAACTCCGCTGCTGCGAACCCGAGAAGCTTTCTATTCCAACGCCGACAGCAAGCCGCAGGCTGTATTCTTATAGGCAAAGCGGCTCGGCGTCTCCGGACGGTCCGGAGGCTGCCGCTGTCTGAGTGTGGTTCTCTTATAAACTTAGAAAGCGAACAGATCGTTCAAGCTTTCTGACATCGTCGGATGGGTATAGATAAAGTCGCGCAGGACCTGGTATTTCAAGTTGTTGTCCATAGCCATCTTGACGAGGTTGATCATTTCATGGGATTCGGCGCAGAAGAGCTGAACGCCGAGGATCTGATCGTCCGCACCGACGAGGGCTTTGAGGACGCCTTCCGGTTTGCGCAGGACTTTGGCCTTGGGAATGGCCGCAGCCGGCAGGTTCATGACCCGGTATTCGATGTTCTTAGCCTTGGCTTCGCTTTCGCTGAGGCCGACCCGCGAGAAGGGCGGATCGATGAAGACCGAGTACGAGAAAGCACCGCGGTTCTGCGTCGTCCGGTCGCCCTTGCCGCTCATGTCAGACATGATGATACGGCTGTCGTCGAGGGAAATGTAGGTGAACTGGAGATTGCCGCAAACGTCGCCGGCAGCCCAGATGTTAGGAACGTTGGTCCTGAGGTGTTCGTCCGTTACGACAGCGCCTCTGTCCGAGAGGGCAATACCGGCTTTTTCAGCTTCGAGACCATCCGTATTCGGACGGCGGCCCGTTGCCATCAAGATGGCGTCGCCTTCTAAGACCGTATCCGTATCGCCGACGGTGTAGTACAAGGTTGCGCCGTCGATCTTCGTCGTCTTGGCGCCGGTTACGATTTCAATGCCCTTGGCTTCGAGGACGGAACGGATGTTGTCGGCAATGTCCTTGTCTTCGCGAGGCAAGAAGGCATCGATATCCTGTACGACCGTGACCTTACTGCCGAAGTTAGCGTACATGGCGGCAAATTCCAAGCCGATGTAGCCGCCGCCGACGATGGTCAATTTGGCCGGGAGTTCATCCAAATCCATCATCGATTCCGACGTGTAGACTTTATTGCTGTCCTTGACGCCGGGGATGCCCGGGATGACCGACGTAGCGCCGGTATTGATGACGAACTGTTTGCCTTCGAGCTGGAGAACGCCGTCTTTCGTCTTGACTTCGACGTGCGTTGCGTCTACGAAGGATGCCATGCCGTCGATGACTTCGACGCCGGCCTGGATCAGTTTATTGTAGTTCGCTTTGTTCAAGGCACCCGTCAATTCGCGTTTGCCTTCAATAGCTTTTTTATAATAAGCTGCTTTAGAAGCGAAATCAGACGTCGGAGCCGTTGCCGCTTCGGTAATGAGGCGTTTGGACGGAATGCAGCCGACGTTGATGCAGGTACCGCCGTACATGCCGTTGTCTTTTTCAATCAAGGCGACTTTCTTGCCCTGTTTGCCTAATTGTCCGGCTAAGGTTTTACCGGCTTTCCCAAAACCAATTACGATGACATCATACATTTTCATAATTAAGCCTCCTTAATTAAAAATATATAATCGTTGGTATCCATTTATGACAGCAGTCCGGCAAGGTCTCCCCTGCCGCCTGTTGTTCCCATGAGAAGAGCTAGACGCCGGTACTTCCGATGCCGCCCGTGCGCAGGCCGCCGGCAGCGTCATCGTTGACGGTCAGGTACTTCATGAAGATGCCCTGGCCGATGCGGTCGCCTTTTTCAATCGTATAGGCCACATCATTGGTATTGTAGTAGGCAATCATAATATGACCTTCGTTGTCTTCATTATTGTAATAGTCGCCGTCGACGATGCCCGTGCTGTTAGCCAGCATGAGTCCTTTTTTAAAGGCCAGGCTGGAACGGATGAAAATGGACAAGTATTCATCGCCTTCCATAAAGGCCTTGAGGCCCGTCGGGACGACGGTCACGGCATGAGGCGCCAGTACCGTCGTTTCAGCGGCTTCCAAATCGTAGCCGGCACTCTTGGCCGTCTTGCGAATGGGAAGGTGGATGTCACGGTCTTTATAGGCCGTGACGATTTCAAAACCTCTGCCCGTCATCGCGCCCTACCGTTTCTGGCGGTCGCGATTGCCGCTGTGACCGCCGCGAGGACCGCGACTCCGGTGGGACGGAGCTTCATCACCGCCGCCGAGGAGGGCTTTACGGGACAGGTTGACACGGCCCTGGCTGTCGATTTCGACGCACTTGACCATGATTTCATCGCCGACGTTGACCACGTCTTCGACTTTTTCAACCCGTTCCATAGCCAGCTGGGAAATGTGGACCAAGCCTTCTTTCCCGGGCAGGACTTCGACGAAGGCGCCGAAGTTCATGAGGCGTGTGACTTTGCCGACGTAAGTCTTGCCGACTTCTACGTCTTCCGTCAATTTTTCGATCCAAGCTTTCGCCTTGTCACCGCTTTCGCCGTCGACGGCTGCGATGTAGACTAAGCCCGAATCGTCGATATCGATTTTAGCACCCGTTTCTTCGGTGATCTGCTTGATCATCTTGCCGCCCGGCCCAATGACGTCGCGGATCTTATCGGGGTTGATATGGATGGAAATGATGCGCGGAGCGTAGGGAGACAGCTCTTTCCGCGGTTCAGCGATGGCCTGGAGCATCTTGCTCATGATGTGGAGACGGCCTTCGTGAGCCTGTTTCAAAGCCTGGTCGAGGATTTCACGGCTGAGGCCTTTGATCTTGATATCCATCTGAATGGCCGTAACGCCCTTCATCGTACCGGCAACCTTAAAGTCCATATCGCCGAGAGCATCTTCCATGCCCTGGATGTCGGTGAGGATCGTGAAGTCTTCGCCCTTGGTAACGAGACCCATGGCGACGCCGGCTACAGGAGCCTTAATGGGCACACCGGCATCCATCAAGGACAAGGTGCTGCCGCAAACGCTGCCCATGGAGCTCGAACCGTTCGATTCGAGGACTTCCGATACGACGCGGATAGCATACGGGAATTCTTCTTCGCTCGGCATGACCTGGGTCAAGGCCCGTTCAGCCAATTTGCCGTGACCGATTTCACGACGGCCGGGACCGCGGGACGACTTCGTTTCGCCGACGCAGAAGGACGGGAAATTATAGTGGTGCATGTAGCGGCGGTCCGTTTCCAGGCCGACGCCGTCGATGTGCTGGCTTTCCGACAACGGAGCCAGGGTGCAGAAGCTCATGATCTGCGTCTGGCCGCGGGTAAAGAGACCCGTGCCATGGGTGCGGGCAAAGAGACCGACTTCGCAGCTGACCGGACGGACTTCGTCGACGCGGCGGCCGTCGGGACGAATCTTGTCGACGGCGATCATGTGGCGGACGATTTCCTTGATCATCTTCTGAGTAATGGCGGCGACGTCGTCGGCATTATCCGGGTAGATGTCGGCAAAGTGTTCGTAAATGTCGGCTTCGACGGCATTCATCTTTTCTTCGCGTTCGATCTTATCGGCCGTGAAGATAGCCGTCTTCATGGCTTCTTCGCCATAAGCGTGAACGGCTTCGACGATGTCTGCCGGCGGTTCTTTTTCGACGAATTCCTGTTTCGGTACAGAAATGCTGTCTAAGAAAGAAAGCTGGAATTCGACGACTTTCTTGATTTCTTCATGAGCGACCATGATGGCATCGAGGATCTGTTCTTCCGGTACTTCGTGAGCACCGCCTTCAACCATCAGGATGGCGTCTTTCGTACCGGCGACGACGATGTCCATATCGCTCTGTTCGCTCTGAGCGACCGTCGGGTTGATGACGAACTGACCGTCTACGCGGCCGACGCGGACACCGGCGATCGGGCCGGCAAAGGGAATATGAGACATGCACAGGGAAACGGACGCACCGATCATGGCGGCGATTTCCGGGGCATTATCGTGATCTACGCAAAAATCATAAGCCACGACGTGAACGTCATGACGATACGTTTTCGGGAAGAGCGGACGGATCGGGCGGTCGATGAGACGGGCGAAAAGCGTTGCCGATTCAGGCGGTTTCCCTTCGCGTTTGATAAAGCCGCCGGGGATTTTACCGACAGAATACATCTTTTCTTCATAATCGACGGTGAGCGGGAAAAAGTCTGCGTCTTCACGGGCTTCCTTCGATCCCGTTGCCGTTACGAAAACGGCGGTGTCACCATACCGTACCAGTGCGGCACCGCTGGCCTGCTTAGCGAGTTTACCGACTTCAATTACCAGCGGGCGGCCGGCGAAATCCATTTGGAATTTCTGTTCTTCCATTGTTACCTCCTTGAATCTGACAGGTGATAGGCACTAGTTTGGAAAAATCGGCGATTCGCCCAAACTACAACCTACCAACCTGTGTTTTGAAAAAAGGGCCGATGCAGTCACATCAGCCCTACAGTATGCGAAATTATTTACGCAAGTTCAATTTTTCGAGAATTGCACGATAACGATCGAGGTCGTGTTTCTGCAAGTAACCGAGCAAATTACGGCGCTGGCCGACGAGTTTCAACAAGCCGCGGCGGGACGCATGGTCCTTCTTGTGGCTGCGGAGATGTTCCGTCAAATAAGTGATGCGGTTGGTGAGCAGCGCGATCTGTACTTCCGGAGAACCCGTATCGTTTTCATTGGCACCAAATTCAGCTACGATTGCTTTTTTTTCTTCTACGCTTAACATTGTATCTTTCCTCCATGTGTAAAAAATTAAGACTATTCGCAAAGTGCTAAGTGATCGTCGGAGTCATCGAGACACCGAGCACCCGTACGACATTAGTATTATACTATACCCGGCCAGTTGTGTAAAGTAATTATGAGGGAATCTTTGGGTGACCTGCCCTTTGCGGCACAAATGAATATCCTTGTATTCATCTATTATGCCATTACTTTTTGTTTTACACAAGGGGCTGATTTTTACAATAGATATACCGAGGCCGCCGATCCGAGTCTTGTCAAACCGCCCCCTTTCGCTTATACTATACGAAAAAGGTTGTATTTAATAATGAAGCTGAAAAGTAAAGGAGTCTTGCTCATGAAAAAATATGATGTCATCCTCATTGGGACCGGGTCGGCCAACATCATTGCCGACGCCGCGATTGTTCAGGGTTTATCCGTTGCCATCGTCGAACGGGGCAGCTTTGGCGGTACCTGCCTGAACCGCGGCTGCATCCCCACCAAGGTCATGGTCACGGCAGCCAGCCGCATCCGTGAAATCCGCGAAGGCGGCCGCATCGGCGTCTTTGCCGACAATGCCCGCCTCGATTGGGATATTTTAGCAAAAAGGCTCTGGGAAAAAATCGATGAAAGTAAATCCATTCAGGGCTATTACGACAAGTTCCCCAACGTCGATACGTATAACGGCACGGCAGCCTTCGTCGACAACCATACCCTCGACGTCACCTTAAATGACGGCACGGACGCGAAAATCCAGGGCGACAAGATTTTCATCGCCACCGGCGGCCGGACCAACATCCCCCGCATTCAGGGTCTCGAAGGCGTCGGCTACTTGACGTCAGAATCCTTCTTCGGCGAATCCTTCCCCAAGAAGCCTTATAAGAGCCTGATCATCATCGGCGGCGGCCCCATCGGCTGTGAATTTGCCCACGTCTTTGACGCAGCCGGCACGAAAATCACCATCGTCCAACACAACGCCCGCCTGCTGCCGAAAGAAGATGAAGCCATTTCTGAATTCATCCTCAAACAGTTCCGCCGCTACGGCATGGACGTCCGCCTCAAACAGGACACGCTGAGCGTCAGCCTGCGCGACGGCCTTAAAGTCCTCACCATCCGCGACATTGACAGCGGTGAAGAAGCCGAAGTCGCTGCCGAAGAAATTCTGGTGGCCCCCGGCATCAAGCCGACGACGGATCTCCTTCACCTGGAAAACACTGACGTTCGCCTCGATAAACGCGGCTACATCGAAACCAACGAATTTCTGGAAACGACGGCCGACGGCATCTGGGCTCTCGGCGACATCAACGGCATGGCTCCCTTCCGCCATAAAGCCAACTACGAAGCGGAAATCATCGCTCACAACCTCTTCTTGGGCAATGACCCGGAACACTGGCGCTGGGCAAGCTACGACATCATTCCGGCCGTCACCTACACCTATCCCGAAGTGGCTCAAGTCGGCCTGAGCGAAGAAAATGCCAAAAAGAAAGGCTACGACGTCGAAACGGCTATCAACCACTACTCGGCTTCGGCCAAGGGCTACGCCATGGGCTTTGAACCGGGCCAGGACGATGACGGCTTCGTAAAATTAGTCGTCGACAAAAAGACGAAATTCATCCTCGGCGCCCACATCGTAGGCCCTGAAGCCTCGATCCTCATTCAGCCTTTCATCAACAACCTCATGAGCGGCGAACACACCATTCAGCCCGTCCACGAAGACATCGCTTCGGAAACGGCCAAGAAACTGCGGGCCCTGCCCTTGACGCGGACCCTGACGCCGAAATCAGTCTACACCTTCAGCGAAACCATGACCCCTCACCCGTCTCTCTCGGAAGTCGTCATGTGGACCCGTTACTATTACGAAGGCAAGTAACTCCTCCTCCCCTTAACATACAGCATAGGCAAGAAAAAGGACGCTATGAAAAAATTCATAGCGTCCTTTTCTGTATGCCCATATTCAATTTACTTGGTCGCCATGGCAATGCGGACCAAGGTCAGCATAATCGGCACTTCGGTCAAGACACCGACCGTCGTCGCCAGGGCTGCCGGACTGGTCACGCCAAAGAGGGCAATGGCCACGGCTACAGACAATTCAAAGAAGTTGGATGCCCCGATGAAGCCTGCCGGAGCGGCAATGTCGAAGGGCAGTTTCAGCAGGCGGCAGGCACCGTAGGCGATGAAGAAAATAAAGAAGGTCTGCAGCGTAAGGGGTACGGCGATGAGCAGGATGTGAATGGGATTCGACAAGATGACCTGGGCCTGGGAGCTGAAGATGATAACTAAGGTCAAGAGCAGTCCCCATGTCGTCACGGAATCGAATTTATGGATGAAGGTCTGTTCAAAATACTCGATGCCCTTCTCCTTGACGACCAAGACCCGAGTCGCAATGCCCCCGGCCAAGGGAATGACGACGAAGAGGAAGACACTCATAAAGAGGACTCCATAGGGCACGATGACCTGCGACACGCCTAAGAGGAATTTGACGATAGGCACGAAAGCCAGGAGAACGATTAAATCGTTGGTCGCAACTTGAACGACCGTATAGCCGGGATTTCCCTTAGCCAGGGCGCTCCATACAAAGACCATGGCCGTGCAAGGAGCCGCACCGAGGAGGACGGCGCCGGCCAAGTACCCTTGTGCCAAATCATCCGGGATCCAGGCGGCAAAGACGATGTATAAGAAGAAATAGGAAATAGCGTACATCGTAAAGGGCTTGATGAGCCAGTTGGCCGCCCAGGTAACGAAGAGCCCTTTCGGCTCGCGGCCAATGGCCTGTATCTGTTTAAAATCGACGCTCATCATCATCGGATAAATCATAATCCAAATCAAGACGGCAATGGGAATGGAAATCCCCATGACCTGCAGAGTATCCAGGAAGGCCGGTACGGCCGGCATGGTGTAACCGATAAAGACGCCGGCAACCATGCAAAGGAATACCCAAATCGTTAAATATCGCTGGAAAAAGCTGATGCTTCCAGCCTGTTCATGACTCATGACAATGCCTCCATCGCTGGCAAGGGCTGTAACGCTTGTCAGCCTGATTATAGTTTTTCTAACGTTTGGCCGCGCACTTCATCGGACCGCCAGGGAATGAGAGCCGTGAAGCCCTTCGTATGGTCATGGACGGTATTGATCCACGGGATTTCATGGGCCGCCTTAGCGCAGAGCAAGGGACTCGTCGTTTTCGCCCGGCAAAAAGCCTTGTTGATGACCCACCAGCGGCAGTGAAGTTCCGTCCGCTTTAGGTCGCCTTCAAGGCGCAGGGCCTCATAGACCGGCGTCGCTTCCGGCAGGGTAACGATGACAACTTCCGTTTCATCGCCTTTAAGGCGCGGCAGTAAGTGCTGCACCGACGGCGGCGTTATACCGCGGGTCCGGCGGATTTCCTTATCGTAGTTTTCTGTCGATTCCAAGAGCAGCAGGGTGTGACCGGTCGGTGCCGTATCGATGACGACGATTTGCTCTCCGCCTTGGTCGACGATGTCGGCAAAGGCATGGAATACGGCGATTTCTTGGGTACACGGTGAGCGCAGGTCTTCTTCGATGTAGGCCAGGTCAGCCTGACTGAGGCCGTTGGCTTTGGCTTGGGCCAAGACGGCGTCCCGATACTGCTGCAAGGCTGCCCCTTCATCGATGCGGCTGACCGTCAGTCCCTCCGCCTGACCGACGATATCAGCAGCGTGAGCTGCCGGGTCGGTCGTCGTCAAGTGGACCTTGTGACCTCGACGGGCGAGGCCCATAGCGATGGCTGCCGCTGCCGTCGTCTTGCCGACACCGCCCTTGCCCATAGTGAAGATGATCTTTCGACCATGCTTTTCTAAGTCATCGATGACGTCTGACAAGGCTTTAACCGGTTTCAGGTCTTCAACAGACGAGGTGCCCTCAGGGATATCCCCGGTTAAGAGGGCCCGCACATGGTCGAGGCCGGTGACGTTATAAGAACGCAGGGGGATTTCAAAAAAGGGCCGTCCTTCAAGGGTTTCCGGCAGGGATTGCAAGGCCGATTCCTGTTTTTCATATAAGCCTTTCGTCAGGTCATCGTCCCAGGCATCCAGTTTGCCGTTGATGACGACAAGCTGACGGGCAATGCCCAAGGCGGCCAGTTCCTGCGAGGCCCGGCCGGCTTCTTTTAAGGGCAGGATATCCGGGCGGGCGACGAGGATCATCGTCGTCTGTTCCCCGTCGGCCAAGGTTCGAACGGCCTGTTTATATACTTCTTTTTTCGATTCCAGGCCGGCCAGCTGTCCCAAACAGGAGGCGCCGTGCTTGCTCTTTTGAATGAACTGGCTCCATGCCGACGGTAGCTGCAGCATCCGCAGGGTATGGCCGGTCGGTGCCGTATCGAAGATGATGTGATCATAATCTTTGCTGATTTCACCATCGGTCAGGAAGCGGGTAAATTCATTGAAGGCCGCAATTTCGACGGTACACGAGCCGGACAACTGCTCTTCCATATTGCGCAGAGCCGCTTCCGGCAAGAGGCCGCGGTACGGACCGACGACACTTTCCCGATACGCCGCTGCCGCCTGAATGGGGTCTAAGTTGGCAACGGACAGATTGGCCGCTTCCGGAATGGGTGTCGCCTTATCGCTCAGCTCCATGGAAAAGACGTCCTGCAGGTTCGACGCCGGATCGGTACTGATGAGCAGGACCTTGCGGCCGGCATCGGCTAAAGCAACCGCTGTCGCACAGGCCACAGACGTCTTGCCTACACCGCCCTTTCCGGTCAAAAAGAGGTATTTAGTGCGAACGGCGTCTAAGGGATCATATAATTTCATCAGGCTTCACCTCAGCAGCAAGAACTGCCGTCACCGCAGCAGCAGGAGGACGTATCGCTGCTCGTATCATCACCGCAACAAGCATCCCCTGCATCTTCCCCACAGCAGCAAGACGATGCGTCGTCACAGGTCGTGTCGGGAGAAGCCTGAGCCGCGTCTTTCAAAATCTCGATATCAAATCCGATGAGGGACGCAAATTCCTCATTCGTCGGATAGCGGCCCGAAAACTGAACGGCGCCGTCGACGAGGATGAGAGGCAGGTCTTCCGGCCCGTGTCCTTGGAGAAAATCGGTAACGGCCTTGGTCTGGACGAATTTCAAGGGGGCGTTCGACAAGTTATAGCGGCCGACGTCGATGCCCTTTCCCTTCAGCGTGTCCAACACCGTCGACAGACGCAGCAATTCCGGATCGATGGACGGGCCGCAGAGACCGGTCGGGCAGCACATCGCTTGTTCAAAAATTTCCATTTTCTTCATCGTAAAAACCTCCTCAATTCATTTATACATTTACATTTATCAATATATCAGGTAAAAGAAAGCCGGCCATTTCAGCAGCAGCGGCCGGCATCGTCGGGAGCCGTATCGCCAGAAGGCGTCATCAAATCGCGGATCATCTGCTGCAGGACATCCCCTTGGTGAACATTCAAGGAATAATAGACCCACTTCCCCTCTCTGCGGCCGGTGACGAGGTTGGCATCACAGAGAATCTTCATGTGATGTGACAGCGTCGGCTGAGACAGGTTCAAGTCCTCCAAGAGGACGCAGGCACAGCGTTCACCCTGCCGCAACAGCGACAAAATGCGAAGGCGCTTTTCATCCCCTAAGGCTTTAAAGACGCGAACCGCTTCCCTTTCTTCCATTCCCAATCCATCCTTTTATATTGATGTTTATCAATCTATGAACAGTATAATCCTCATATTGATACTTGTCAATCTATAGACTAAAAAAGAAGCCGCCCGAAGGCAGCTTCTCTTGGATTATATGGTAAAAAACTTATTTGCTGACTAAGTCTTCTTCTACCTGAATATGAAGTTCATGCAGCTGTTTCAGTGCAACCGTCGACGGAGCTTCGCTCATGGGATCGATGGCGTTCTGGGTCTTCGGGAAGGCGATGACGTCGCGGATGGACTTGCGTTTGAGCATGAGCATGATCATGCGGTCCAAACCGAAGGCCAGGCCGCCGTGGGGCGGTGCACCGTATTCGAAGGCCCGGAGAAGGAAGCCGAATTTCTGTTCTGCTTCTTCCGGCGTAAGGCCAATAGCTTTAAAGACGCGCTGCTGGACGTCGGGCTGGTAGATACGGAGGGAGCCGCCGCCGAGTTCGATGCCGTTGAGGACGAGGTCATAGGCCTTGGCATAGACGTGACCCGGGTCGGTTTCGAGTTTATCCATATCTTCATCGCGCATGGCCGTGAACGGATGGTGCATGGCGACGTAGCGTTTTTCTTCTTCGCTGTATTCAAACATCGGGAAGTCGACGACCCACGTGAAAGCGAATTCGTTTTCGTCGATGAGGTTCATGCGGCGGGCCATTTCTTTACGCAGTTCACCGAGGGCAGCTGCAACGACTTTCGGTTTGTCGGCAATCATGAGGACTAAGTCGCCTTTTTCAGCGCCGCAGGCCTTGCCGATTTCAAGGAGTTTGTCTTCGCCGAAGAATTTCTTGATCTGCGATTTCAGGGTGCCGTCTTCAAGGAAGCCGATCCAAGCGAGACCCTTAGCACCGTAGTGGCTGACGTATTCGACGAGGCCGTCTAATTCGCGGCGGGGAATGTCGGCGTCGCCTTTGACGTTGATGGCTTTAACCTGGCCGCCGTTGTCGATGACGCTGCGGAAGACTTTGAAGTCCGTGTCTTTGACGAGTTCCGTGACGTCGGTGAACTTCATGTCAAAGCGCAGGTCCGGTTTGTCGGAGCCGTAGTTTTCCATAGCGTAGTCCCAAGTCATGCGGTGAATCGGGAGCTTGACGTCATGTCCAAGGGTTTCTTTAAAGATGTAGTGTACCATTTCTTCGACGAGGGTCAGGATTTCTTCCTGGTCCATGAAGGACATTTCCATGTCGAGCTGGGTGAATTCCGGCTGGCGGTCGGCACGCAAGTCTTCGTCGCGGAAGCAGCGGGCAATCTGGTAGTAACGGTCCATACCGGAGATCATGAGCAGCTGTTTGAAGATCTGAGGAGACTGGGGCAGTGCATAGAACTTGCCTTCGTTGACGCGGCTCGGTACGAGGTAGTCACGAGCCCCTTCCGGCGTGCTCTTGCACAGTTCCGGCGTTTCGATATCGATGAAGCCGTGGCCGTTCAAGAAGGTACGCATGGCATGCTTTACTTTATGGCGCATGATGAGGTTGTTCTGCATTTCCGGACGGCGCAGGTCGAGGTAGCGGTATTTCAGGCGAATCTTTTCGTCGACGTCGATGTTGTCTTCGATGTAGAACGGCGGCGTCTTCGACGAATTGAGGATGCGCAGTTCTTCGCAGCGGATTTCGATCGTACCGGTCTTCATCTTAGGGTTGACCGTGTCGGCGTCACGCATGCGGACGACGCCGCGGACGACGAGAACGTATTCCGTGCGGACCTGTTCTGCCTTATCGAAAGAAGCCTGTTCGTAATCCGGAGAAGCGACGACCTGTACGATGCCCGTGCGGTCGCGGAGGTCGATGAAAATCAATCCGCCGTGGTCGCGGCGGCGTTCAACCCAGCCGGTTAAGACGACTTCTTTGCCCTTATCCGCTTCGCTTACTTCAGCGCAGTAGTGGGAGCGGTGTAAACCTTCCATTGTATCCATGAGTAAATCATCCCTTCTTGTGTGTTTCCATATATGCAACAATCCCATCAAGGGGAACGCTGACTTGTTCTTTGCTGGCCATATCGCGGACCATGGCAGCTCCGTTGGCCAATTCATCTTCACCGATGATGACCGTGTAATCGGCATTGAGCTTATTGGCCGACTTCATCTGGCCCTTCATGCTGCGGCCCAAGAGGTCGATTTCAGCATAGAAGCCTTTGTGGCGGAGAGCCTGCTGGAGTTCAAAGGCCTTGGTCTTCGCCGCATCGCCGAGGGAGACGATGAAGACCGGTTTTTTTGCATCGACCGGAGGCAGGAGGCCCTGTTCCTTTAAGGTCAGGAGCAATCGTTCCATGCCGATGGCAAAACCGATGCCCGGCGTTGACGGACCACCTACTTCTTCGATGAGGCCGTCGTAGCGGCCGCCGCCGCAGACCGTGCTCTGTGCGCCCAGAGGAGCGTACATGATTTCAAAGGCCGTATTGGTGTAATAGTCGAGGCCGCGGACGAGGCGCGGGTCGAGGGTAAAGGGAATGCCGATGGCCGTCAGATATTCCTGGACTTTGTGGAAGTGTTCCTTACATTCGTCGCAGAGATTATCCGTGATCAGGGGCACGCCCATGTTCATCATCTTTTCGCCGTCTTCTTTGCAGTCGAGGACGCGGAGAGGATTCTTTTCCAGCCGCGAATTGCAGTCGTCGCAGAGCTGATCTTTCTTGTCGGCAAAGAAGTCCAGCAGTTTCTGGCGGTAAATGGGACGGCACTTCGGGCAGCCTACGGAATTGAGGTGCAGGACGAGGTCCGTAAGGCCCAGTTCCCGGAAGAGCTGGAAGGCCATGGCGATGATTTCTGCATCGACGGCCGGATCCTTGGAGCCGATTTCTTCGACGCCAAACTGGGTGAACTGGCGGTAGCGGCCGGCCTGAGGGCGGTCGTGACGGAACATGGGTCCCATATAGTAGAGTTTATGGACCTGCGGTTCGCCGTAGAGCTTGTGCTCGAGAAAGGCCCGGACGACAGATGCCGTATTTTCCGGACGCAGGGTCATGCTGCGGCCGCCGCGGTCTTCAAAGGTATACATTTCTTTGGTAACGACGTCCGTCGTTTCCCCGATACCCCGTAAAAATAATTCGGTACTTTCAAACATAGGCGTACGGATTTCGCCAAAACCATAGAGCGAGCAGATCTGCCGGATTCTTGCTTCCAGCCACTGCCATTCCGCCGTCTGTTCCGGCAGGAAATCCTGCGTACCTCTCGGTGCAGTAATAGCCATTTTAAATATCCTCTCCTCCGTATACGATAGCACACAAACGGCGGCGCCGAGCCATTTTGTCGTCCAGCGCCTGAATGTATGTATTGACATCTTTCGGCATATATACTTTTTCCAGCGTATGACCGTCGCGGCCGAGGAACTTCGTCGCCCCGCCCGGTCCGGCTGCCAAGACAGACTGCCGTTCTTCCATCATTTCGATATTATAAGCACTCACCGTGCCCGGCAGTGCGTAGCCGATATTGGCAAAGCTGGCGGCCATGTACTTCTGGCGGTACATATAATAAGGCACGTAGCCGCCTTCGGCCAAGACGGACTGACAAAGGCTGACCATGCGGCCCGTCACGTCAGCCGGCGGGATCGCCGATCGCAGCTCGTGATGAAATAAAGGTGCCCGTTTTTTTAATGCTAACGTATGAATTGTAACATTTTCCGGGTGCAGTTTGCAAACTATTTCCATATTTTCCTGCATATCCCCTAGGTTTTGCCCGGGAAGGCCGGCAATAAAATCCATGTTGATGACAGAAAATCCGACCTTGCGGCAGGCCTCATACATGGTATAAATATCTTCCACGCGGTGCCGGCGCCCTAAGGCGTCGAGCAGGCGCTGCTGCATCGTCTGGGGATTGACGCTGATGCGGTTGACGCCGCAGTCCTTGAGCATCGTAAGGACGCTCTCTTCGGCCGTGTCGGGCCGGCCGGCTTCGACGGTCCATTCTTCGGCGTGCGGGAAATTCTGAGCCAGGCGCTCCATGAGGGGCTTTAAAACCGATTGCGGCAAGCAGGTCGGCGTGCCCCCGCCGACGTAAAGACTGGTCACGTCGAGATCGTAATCCCGGCAGAGGTCTGCCAAGTCGTCGAAGTCTTTCAGCATGGCCTCGCGAAAAGCCGCAAGACCGCCCTCCCCTTCTCCGCCAATGAGGCGTGACGGAAAAGAGCAGTAGAGGCAGTGACTGGGGCAATAGGGAATGCCGACGTATAAGGCCAGTTTACGGCCGCGGTCGGTCACATAAGGCCGCTGGAGGGATGCCATAGCGACCAGGTCCTGTGCCGTTTTATCAGCGACGTGGTACGATTCGGTCAGTATCTTCTCAGCCCCTTTTTCATCAAGGCCCTGATCAAAGAGATGGTGAACGAGTTTCGTCGGCCGCACGCCGATGAGAGTCCCCCACGGTCCGGGGCCGTGACCGGTAAAGCGCTGGTGCCAGTGAATGAGGCAGTCTTTGATGGCCCCCCGCTCGCCATCTTTCGATAAGAGGCCGATTTCAGACGACCACGACCGCCCTTCCTCGGTAAAGGTACAGCTGACATAAAGATGGCTGCCATCGTCCCGAAGGGTAATGGCAGCTCCGACGTCGCGGCTTTCCCGACCGCCGACATACCCCAGGGAGGCCATGACCTGGCCGATGAGAGCATGCAGGCCTTCGGGGCCGCAGTACGTATAGGTCTTTTCAGGCATCTTATTCCGCTGCTTTCGCGGCAGCCGCTTCTTCAGCGTCGCGTTTCTGCTGGCATTCTTCACAATAGCCGTAGACCTTGAGCTGATGGTCGACGGTATGGAAGTGGAGTCGTTTTTCCAAAATCGTTTCCAGCGTTTCCAAGAGGTCGTCTTCGCATTCCCATACCTTGCCGCAGCCGAGGCAAATGAGGTGATGGTGGAAATGGCCTTCATTGTCGCGGTCGTTCAATTCGTAGCGGCTGCAGCCGTCATCGAAGTCGAGTTTTTTGAGGAGGTCCATCTGGGTGAAGAGATCGAGGGTCCGATAGACCGTAGCCAAGCCGATATCAGGAGCCTTTTTCTTGACCAGTTCAAAGACTTCTTCAGCGCTCATATGGCGAATCGGGCTTTCGACGAAGGTCCGCAGGATGATCTGACGCTGAGAGGTCATTTTATATTTTTTGAATTTGATTTTGTCTTTCATGCGTTTCATCATGGTATCCATGATTTCTTTTTTATTGGTTTCCATTTTTATTCATCGCCTTTTCTCTATAGGAATTGTAAAACCACAGATGTTTGCACAGGATCTGTAAAACTGCCGTCACCGGGACGGTAAGGATCATGCCGGCTATGCCAAAGAGGGTCCCGCCGATGAGCAGGGCTATGACAATGACCACCGGGTGCAGTTTAATGACGGCACCCATGACCTGGGGCATGATGAGGTGGCTGTCGATCTGTTGAATGACGACGTAGAAGATGAGAACCTTCAAGGCCAGGGACAGGTCGATCAGGGCCCCCAAGAGGATGGCCGGCGCCGCGCCGACGATAGGCCCGACGATGGGGATCCATTCGGTAATGGCCGCCAAGAGGGCGATGACCATCGGATAGGGCACGCCCAAGGCCCACATGCCGATAAAGGTCAGGACGGCAATGATGCAGCTCATGAGGATCTGGCCGCGGATGTAGCGGCTCAGAACGTGCTGGATTTCCAGAAAGAGGGACGCCAAGTGGTCGCGGTAGCCTGCCGGAAAGATGCCGACAAAGGTCCGAACCATGCGGCTGCCGTCTTTCATGAAGTAGAAGGTAATGATGGGCACGACGAAGAATTCGACGACCGTGCCGGCAATGACGAAGACCGACTGCAGGAGATTGGTAATGCCGTCGATACCGTAATTGCTGGCCCTGGCGAAGGCGTCGTTGATGATCCGTTTTACCTGATCGGGAATGTAAAGCTGGGTCTGCTCGTTTTCAAGCTGCATGACCAGGTCCGCCGTCCGATTGACTAAGTTGCTGAAGTTGGCAGCTAACAAATTCGTCTGGACGACTAAGGGCTTGACGATGCTGTTGGTAATGACCGTCACCAGGAAGATGAAGACCACAAAGGAGATGAGAATGGCAATGCTCACCGGCATCTTGCGCCCTGTAAGGCGCAGGAAGCCTTTGATGATCCCGTCTCGTATAGGCATAAGGATAAAGGTCAGAATCAAGGACACGATGGCCGGCCAGTAGATGGCATGGACCGTCAAAAACAAGGCCCCTGCCAGGACGGCCAGGGTAACCCGCATCCAAAATTCGGCTTCCTTATAGGTAACCATAGTTTACCAGCCCCCGTCCAAAAAGGGATTACCCATCCGTTCGTCGCCGATCGTCGTCGCCGGGCCGTGGCCGGGCAGGACGACCGTATCATCGGGCAGGGTCAGGAGCTTCGTTTCAATGCTGTTCAGCAAAACATCCGACGAGCCGCCGTATAAGTCGGTACGGCCGACGGAATAGCGGAACAAGGTGTCGCCGGAGAAGACGACGCCTTCCCCGTAGAGGCTGAGGCCGCCTGGCGTATGGCCCGGCGTTTCCAGGACCTTGAAGCGCAGGGTCCCCAGGCTGATGACGTCCCCGTCTTTCGACAGATGATCGGCCGACGTGCATTCGATAGCCTGCCCCATGAACATCGACAGGTTTTGATGCGAATTCGAGATGAGACCGGCGTCGCCGGCACCGACGTAGACCGGTACGTTTTTGCGCTGGCGCAGTTCCTGCAGGGCTCCGATATGATCGGCATGACCATGGGTCAGGAAGATGAATTTCAATTGAAGTTCATAGCGGGACAGGGCCATGTCGATGGCCTTGTAGTCCCAAGCCGGGTCGACGACCATAGCTTCTTTCGTGTCGCTGTCATAGACGACGTAGCAGTTGGTCATGATCGGCCCGAGTTCCATACTGATATATTGCATACTCATGTCGTTTTCCCCCTTAAAAAGTTTTTTTGCTGTCTAATAGAATCGTAACCGGCCCGTCGTTCTCGAGGGACACGACCATATGGGTCCGGAAACGGCCTGTTGCCGCCTCTACACCAAAGGCGCGGACGGCTTCGACAAAGCGGCCGTACAGGGCTTCGGCCTGTTCAGGTTTGGCAGCTTCTGTATAACTGGGGCGGCGGCCGTGACGGGCATCTCCGTACAGGGTAAACTGGGAGATGACCAGCATGTCACCGCCTTTATCGAGAAGGGAGTCGTTCAGTTTTCCCGCTTCATCTTCAAAAATTCGCAGGTGAACGATCTTATCGGCCAGATACTGGGCGTCTTTTTCATCATCATCGACGGAGACGCCGAGGAGGACCGTAAGGCCTTCGGCAGCCGTTCCGACGAGGACGCCGTCCGAGGTGACCGATGATGTCAGCGTCTTTTGTACGACAGCTCTCATTGCATGCTTCCTCCCGTATATCGTTCGACGACATAGACATCCTTCAAGCGGCGGATCTTAGTGGCAATGAATTCAAACTGTGCCAAATCCTTGATGCTGATGCCCATGTGGATGACGACGTTTTTCGTATCACTGGTCTTGGCATTGATGCTTAAGATGGAAATCTTCAATTCCGCCAGGGCGGCCATGATTTCGGCCATGATGCCCGTGCGGTCATAGGCGACGATTTCCATGTTGACTTCAAAACGTTCGTCCCCTTGGTAATCCCACTCGACGTCAATCAAGCGGTCGACATCGTTCTGGCCATGAGTGACGTTGGGACAATCGGCACGGTGGACGGAGACGCCGCGGCCGCGGGTGATGAATCCGATAATCGGATCGCCCGGTACGGGGCTGCAGCATTTGGCAAGGCGAACCAACAGTCCCGGCTCCCCTTTTACCAAGATGCCCGTGCCGCTGTGTTTTACGGGTTTGCGGGTCTTCAGTTTTTCCAGCATGGTCAAACTGCTGTTCTGTTCTTCCTGCTTCTGCAGGTCTTTCTTCTGGAGCTCCAAGAGCTTGATGAGGACCGTATTGACGGCAAAACCGCCATAGCCGACGGCAGCTGCCAAATCGTCCTCCGAGCCGGCGTTCATCTGCTTGGCCACCCGGCCCAGACGACCGCCGACGTTTAAGGTCTTCCAGTCGTGGTTGAGGCGCTTGCATTCCCGTTCCAGGGCTTCCAGGCCTTTTTCGATGTTTTCTTCCCGGTTTTCTTTCTTGAACCAGTTGCGGATTTTCGACCGGCTTTCAGAGCTGCCGACAATATTGAGCCAGTCCAAACTGGGTTTCCCCGTCTTGGACGTAATGATTTCAACGATATCCCCGTTTTTCAAACGATAATCGAGGGGCACGATCTTGCCATTGATCTTGGCGCCAACGCAGCGGTGGCCGACGTCAGTGTGGATGCGGTAGGCAAAGTCGATGGGAATGGCCCCCTGGGGCAAGTCGATGACGTCGCCTCGCGGCGAGAATACGAAGACTTCGTCAGAAAAGGCGTCGAGCTTGAGGGCATTGACGAATTCCTGAGGATTGCTCGTATCCTGCCATTCCAAGAGGTTTCGCAACCAGCCCATCTTTTCATCGAAGGAATTCTTATTCGCCGTCTGGTTTCCTTCTTTATAGCGCCAATGAGCGGCGACGCCGTATTCGGCGATATGGTGCATTTCCCAGGTACGGATCTGGATTTCAACGGGCTGTCCCCGCGTTCCGATGACCGTCGTGTGCAGAGACTGGTAATTATTGGGCTTAGGCATGGCGATGTAGTCCTTGAAGCGGTACGGCAAGGGCTTCCACAAGCTGTGGACGATGCCTAAGACGCCGTAGCAGTCCTTGACGTCGTCGACGATGACCCGGATGGCGAAGAGGTCGTAGACCTGGCTCAAGTCGCGGTTATCTTTCTTCATTTTTTTATAAATGCTGTAAAAATGCTTGGGCCGGCCGTTGATTTCGCAGTGAATATGGGCGTCGTCGAGGGCTTTTTTCAAGATATCAATGGCTTCGTTGACGATTTCTTCGCGGACGTGCCGCTTCTGTTTCATCTGGTCGACGAGGTCATAGTATTTATCCGGTTCAAGGTAGCGGAAGGACAAATCTTCCAGCTCCCATTTGATGTTAAAAATACCGAGGCGGTGCGCCAGGGGCGCAAAGATTTCCAGCGTTTCCTGGGCGATCCGCTTCTGTTTGTCGCTGCGCATGTAACGCAGGGTCCGCATGTTGTGCAGACGGTCAGCGAGCTTGATGACGACGACGCGAACGTCCTTGGCCATAGCCAGGAACATCTTGCGCATGCTGTTGAGCTGCTGATCTTCTTTCGTCCGGTAATTGAGACGGCTCAATTTAGTGACACCGTCGACGAGGAAGGCCACTTCCCGGCCAAATTCGCGGCGGAGGTCTTCGAGGGTACAGGACGTATCTTCGACGACGTCATGGAGCAGCGAGGCTGTAATCGTCGTCGTATCTATTTTCATGTCGGCCAAAATTTGGGCCACGGCCAGGGGGTGCAGGATGTAGGGCTCCCCACTGACGCGATGCTGGTCCTTATGGGCTTCTTCTGCCGCATGATATGCTTTCGTTACATCTTCGCAGTCTGCCTGTGGCAGGTACGAGTGTATCGTATCGATGAGGTGCCTGAATTCGGCATCTTGAATTCTTTCTCCCATAAAAACCTCCTTACTCCCTGCAATACCGTTCATACGTCGGGGACATATGAAGATCCATTTTCCCTGCAAGGATAGGAAAATAATAGACTGGACCGTCGTCATCCTGGCGAACTTTGAGGACGCCGATTTCCCGAAGGACGACGATGGCCGCATAAATAGTATGGACGTCATAATGGTCGGCCTGAGAGGCTGCCATGCGGCGCCGGACCTGCCAGACGGGCATCCCCCATTCAGGCAGGCATTGTTTCAGAGCCATGTAGATATCGACCATGACCGTCCGATTGAGTGTCGCCGTACCGTTTAAGACGTGAATGTCCTGAACGACCAGTTGGGGCGACGACGTACCGTTAAAGTCATTGCGCTCGAGCTGGAAGGCGACGTCGACCTTATCGCCTTCGACGACGGCATCGCAAAGGCCCGGCTGAGACCAGGCGACACCGCTGAGCCTTGTTTTATGAGGGCCGCTGACGACGAGGCGGACGTGCTGCTTATCCCGCCCGATAGGCCTGATTTCTTCAACGGTCAGGTCGGTCAGGGAAAAGACAGGCCGGTTGTTGCCCATGCCGTAAGGCTCAAGGGCGGCCAGTTCGGAAATCATGTCTAAAGAGACATCCTCCGTTTCCAGTTCCCGGTCCAAGTGGACTAAAGGGACGTAATCGTCAGCCGTCATGTGCGTGGCCGCGTAGGACAACAGGCGCTGGCGCAGGCCTTCGATATTCTCGGCCTTGATGGAAAAGCCGGCGGCCATCGTATGGCCTCCGAATTGAAGGAGCAAATCTTTGGCCGACTGCAGAGCCTCATACATATTGAAGCCGCTGATGCTCCGGCAGGACCCTTTGCCGATACCATCGTCGCTTACGGTGATGACCAGGGACGGCCGATAATACCGCTCGACGAGGCGCGATGCGGCAATGCCGATGACGCCGACGTGCCAGCCTTCATGACTGGCGATGAGGACGCCGTCCCTCCCCTGACGCTTACTTTCGATTTGAGCCACGGCCTCTTTGGCAATGGCATGTTCGATGTCCTGCCGTTCCGTATTGAGACGGCTCAACTCAGAAGCGGCAACAGCCGCTTTTTCGGCATCGGTTTCTAAGAGGAGTTCGACGCCCTTGGTGGCATGGCTGATGCGGCCGGCAGCATTCAGCCGCGGTGCCGCCGTAAAGGCGATGCGGCCGGCTGTAATGCCCTTCTCGATCAGGCCCGATGCCTGGAGGAGTGCGTGCAGCCCTGTTCGCTGTCCTTTTTTCATCAGTTCCAGGCCGCTGCGGACGATGATCCGGTTTTCCCCGACTAAGGGCACCAGGTCGGCAATGGTTCCTAAAGCCGAAAGATCGGCATAGCCTGCAAGGTCTTCCCCACAGCAGCGCTGCCAAAGGGCCCGGCAGAGGACGTAGGCCACACCGGCACCGGCCAACTCTTTAAAAGGATAGGGACAGCCGGGCTTTTTCGGGTTGAGAACGGCCAGGGCCGGTGGTATCTGTTCCGGCGGCTCATGGTGGTCGGTGATGATGATGTCGAGTTTGGGTGAAAACTCACGGACCAGCTCATAGGACGAAATGCCGCAGTCGACGGTTATCAAGACATCGGCTTCGCCCTGCAGATGCTGAAGGGCCTCTTCATTGAGGCCGTAGCCTTCACTCTGGCGTTCCGGGATGTAGAACCGAGGGTTCCCGCCCAAATCCCTTAGGACAGAATAAACAAGTGACGTCGACGTAATCCCGTCGACGTCATAGTCACCATAGATGACGATGCGCTCTTTATCCTGAACGGCCTTTTTCAGCCGCGCTACGGCAGCTTCCATCCCATCCATCAGGAAGGGGTCGGCCATGTCGGTCAAGGTGTCGTGGAGAAAATGGCGGCCTTCTTCAACATTGGCAACGCCGCGATTGGCCAGTATCTGTGCCAATACCGGTGATATGTGCAATTGTTCTGTTAAGGCCGACGTAAGACCTTCTTGAAAGGGGGCAAACTGCCAGCGTTTCTCCATCTGCATCACAACTCATTCTCAGGAATAATCACTATCAATAAATCAATTATTATTTTATCACTTTCTATTCTCAAAATAAAGACTAAATTAATATGCACTTAGCATGATTTTCATCTTGCCAATAGATTTTACCGTCTCTTTACGTCCCCTTCCCCTTTCTTCAAAAGGCGGAAACACGGCAGGAAGATACCGAAAAAGGACTATCCATGAAAGGTCACGAATAGCCCTCTTTATCATATAATCATGTAAAAATATGGTCTTACGACGGCAGTGCTTCAGCAGATGCGCCAGCTTCGACGGTATCTTTTTCTTGTTCACGATGAACGGGATTGATGTCATCGTGAGAAATCGTCAGGCGATGGCGGGCAGCTTCCAAGATGAGGTCGGCCGTCTTGACGATGCCGTAATCACTGGATTTGAGGCTCAAATCGTAGTTGGCCCCATACCCCCAGAAAGAGTCCGTACAGTACATGCAGTGATCCCGCCGTTCACGATTGACGTGATTGCGGAGTTTCGTCGCCCTGTCGGCATCGATGTGTTCCCGGAGCATGATGCGCTGGACGGCCCAGTCCGGATCGGACGAAATGAAGACGTTGAAGGTATTCGGCCGTTTGCGCAGGACGTAGTTTGCCAGGCGGCCGACGATGACGCAGGAATGGCCCGTCGTCAAGGCTTCAATGACTTCGGCTTCATCGCGGAACATTTCCATCTGATTCGATTCATAGCCCGATGCATAGTGAACGTAGTCTTCGTAGACCTTGGAGAGGAGCGGCCCCAAACGGCGCTTCTGATCCTTGCACCAGGCGACGACGGTCTGGGGGTGTTCTTTCTGGGTCCGGTTGAAGATTTCCGTATCGTAATAAGGAACGCCTAATTTACGGGCTACGAGCTTGCCGACATTGCGGCCGCCGCTGCCGAATTCACGAGAAATGGTAATGACCAGAGGGCAGTCCGTATTTTCCTTCATCCAAGCCGGATGATTGGTACGGCCGGCGATTTCGCCGATAGCGCGGTGCGGAAAGAGCAGGTGTTCAATAGGCCCTGCCATGGTGCAGCCCAAGAGGATGAGGACCAGGCCGATGACGGCATTGGCCGTAACCGGTTCCGATAAGATAATCGACGCCAGGATCAAGGCGATGATCGGTTTAATGAAAAAGGCAAAGGAGGCATTCGACGGGCCCGTAAGTTCAATGGCCTTCATGAAGAACAGGTAGCCAAAGCCGGTGACGACCAAGGAACAGTACAGGAGCGGCCAAATGGTACGCGAGTTGATCCCGGCAATGATCGGGTCGCCGTGGAAGATGAGAATGACCAAGAGGAACAGACAGCCGATGAGAAAGCTGAAGGCATTTTCGACGTTGCCGCCAAGTTTCCCTATCCGCAGTTTCCCCAAGGTCGTGTAAAAGGCAAAGGAGACAGCGGCTGCCAAGGACACCAGGAGTCCTACGTTTCCGTTCTGGATGATGTCCACGGGATTGGCGACGATGATCAGGCCGATGAGGCTTAAGATCAAGGTAATGGCCTTCTTGCGCGTAAAGGCTTCGTGGATCAAGAAGTACGAAAAGATCATGACGAAAATAGGATTGCTGGAAAAAACGATAGCCGCCAGACTGGCGTTAGCCATGTTGACGCCGATCTGGAAGAGAATCATGCTGAAGCAGATATTGACCAATCCCAAGACGGCCAAATAGCCCCAATCAGACCGATCGAGACGGATATGGTGATGCTTCATGTCCCGAATGGCCAGCGGCATGAGCAATACCCCGCCGACGAGAAAGCGGAGAAAGGTCAGCTGAAACGGCGTAAAGGCAGTACCGGCGATCTTCAGGGAAATTTCCATCGTCCCAAAAGCCAAGGCTGCCAGGATAATACAGAGCGTACCAAATTTAGATGACATAAAAGAGGCCCCCTAGTTCATCTAATTATTATGATAGAGAATAAAAAATTTGATAATCCAATCACGATTCATTATACACTACTTACCCATAAATGACAAACAAAAAGGCCCTGCGTGGTGGAAACCACCACACAGAGCCTTTCCGTTATGTATCATGCAGCAAGTGCACTAGAATTAGTCTTCAAAACCCTTCTGGAGACGGACGTAGGAATGACGACGATTCTTAGCGTCTGCTTCAGTCTTAGCATAGAGGGCTTCAGCTTCTTCAGGGAAGCTCTTCTTGAGGGATGCATAACGAACTTCACCCTGCAAGAATTCCTGGAATTTGCTGTAATCCGGTTCTTTGGAGTCGAGGCTGAACGGGTTCTTGCCCTGTTCTTTGAGATCCGGGTTGTAACGGAACAGATCCCAGTAACCGCATTCGACAGCGAGTTTTTCTTCTGTCTGGCTCTTGCCCATGCCCTTACGGATACCATGGTTGATGCAAGGAGCGTAGCAGATAACCAAGGACGGGCCATGGTAAGCTTCAGCTTCGGTGATAGCTTTGAGGAGCTGGTTCTTGTCAGCGCCCATAGCTACCTGAGCTACATAGACGTAGCCGTAGGAAATAGCCATCATGCCGAGGTCCTTCTTCTTCGTGCGTTTGCCGGCAGCAGCGAACTGAGCGATAGCTGCAGTCGGGGTAGCTTTAGAGGACTGGCCGCCCGTGTTGGAGTAAACTTCCGTATCGAGAACGAGGACGTTGATGTCGTTGTCCGAAGCGAGGACATGGTCAACACCGCCGTAACCGATATCGTAGGACCAACCGTCACCACCGATGATCCACTGGCTGCGTTTTACGAAGAACTGTTTCTTAGCGAGGAAGTCTTCGAGAACCGGTTTGCCGGCAGCTTCTTTTTCGAGGAGAGCCGTCAATTTGTCAGCGCGTTCACGAGAGCCTTCGCCTTCGTATGCATGAGCAGCCCAATCGCTGAGAGCTTCCTGGAGTTCCGGAGAAGCGACAGCTTTAGCAGCGTCGAGGTTTTCAACCAAGTCTTTGCGGACTTTGTCTACGCCGAGGAACATGCCGAGGCCGAATTCAGCAGCATCTTCGAAGAGGCTGTTTGCCCAAGACGGGCCGTGGCCGGCAGCGTTCATGGTGTACGGAGAAACAGGAGCCGATGCACCCCAAATGGAGGAGCAGCCTGTTGCGTTAGCGATCATCATGCGGTCGCCGAAGAGCTGTGTAACGAGTTTGACATACGGTGTTTCACCGCAGCCTGCGCATGCGCCGGAGAATTCGAGGAGCGGCTGTTCGAACTGAGAACCGATAACGGTCTTCTTGTTCTGCGGGTTAGCTTTCGGAGCAACCTTTTCGGTAGCATAGTACCAGAATTCCATCTTCTTGCGTTCTTCGTCGGTGTTCGGGACCATGGTCAAAGCCTGGACCGGGCAGACGTTTACGCAGGAGCCGCATTCGAGGCAGTCGAGCTGGTCGACTACGATAGCCAAATCGTATTCTTTACCGGATTTAGCTTTAACAGCGACTTTGTAACCAGCCGGAGCAGCAGCCGTTTCTTCTTTCGTCGTCAAGCACGGACGAACCGTAGCGTGCGGGCAAACGAAGGAACACTGGAGGCAGCCGATACATTTTTCGTTATCCCAGGAAGGAACGTGCAGAGCCGGGCCTGCTTTTTCGAATTTAGAGGTGCCGGAAGGCATGGTGCCATCTTCGCGGCCGACAAATGCGGAAACCGGGAGATCGTCGCCAACCTGTTCGAGCATCGGTTTTGCAACTTCCGTGAAGTACTTCGTAGCCGGACGGCCTTCGACGACTTCGTCAACGGCATCAGCCCAGGAAGCCGGATAGTTAACTTCATGGAATTCTTTGATACCAGCATCAACGGCGCCATTGTTCATGTCAATAATCTTCTGGCCTTTTTTGCCGTAGTTCTTGATGATGGAGTCTTTCAAGTATTTAACAGCGTCTTCTACAGGGATGATCTTAGCAAGGGCAAAGAAAGCAGCCTGCATGACCATGTTGATACGGGTGCCGAGGCCGAGTTTCTGGCCGATAGCGTCACCGTTCAAGGTGTAGAATTTAACGTGATGTTTAGCGATAGCGCGTTTGATGCGAGCCGGAAGTTCGTGTTCCAGTTCTTCATCAGTCCAGGTGCAGTTCAGCATGAACGTGCCGCCGTCTTTGATGCCGCGGAGAACATCGAAACGACCTACATAGGACTGACGATGGCAAGCGATGTAGTCAGCTGCGTCGATGAGGTACGGCATATCGATCGGGCGAGTACCGAAACGCAGGTGAGAAATCGTTACGCCGCCGGATTTCTTGGAGTCATAAGCAAAGTATGCCTGTGCATACATATCCGTGTGGTCACCGATGATCTTGATAGCCGATTTGTTAGCACCGACAGTACCATCAGAACCGAAGCCCCAGAATTTGCAGGACGTAAGGCCCGTCGTATCAACCGGCATTTTCGGTTCGCGTGCAAGGCTGAGGTTGGTAACGTCGTCGACGATGCCAAGGGTGAAGCCGTTGAGCGGATGATCTTTCTTCAATTCTTTGAAGACGGCGAGGAAGTCTTCCGGAAGAACGTCTTTGGAGCCCATGCCGGTGCGGCCGCCGATGACGTCAATGTTAAGACCTTCTTCTTTTACGAAGCCCGTGATATCGAGATAAAGCGGTTCGCCGAGGGAGCCCGGTTCTTTCGTGCGGTCGATGACAGCAATCTTCTTGACCGTTTTCGGAAGAACGTTGAGCAGGTATTTGTTGGAGAACGGACGATAGAGGTGAACGTTGATAACGCCGACTTTTTCGCCCTGGCTCTGCAAGTATTCGACCGTCTGTTTAGCGACGTCGGAGAGAGAACCCATGGAAACGACGATGTGTTCAGCATCAGCAGCACCGTAGTAGTTGAACGGTTTGTAGGAGCGGCCGGTGATTTCAGAAATCTTGTCCATGTAGTCAGCTACGATATCGGGCATAGCATCATAGAACTTGTTGGCAGCTTCTGTATGCTGGAAGTATACGTCCGGGTTTTCAGCAGTACCGCGAACCTGCGGGTTATCCGGGTTAAGAGCACGTTTGCGGAAGCTGTCGATAGCGTCCCAGTCGACGAGTTTTTTGTAGTTTTCGAAATCCATGACTTCAACTTTCTGAATTTCGTGAGACGTACGGAAACCGTCGAAGAAGTTGATGAACGGCAAGGAACCTTTAATAGCAGATAAGTGAGCGACACCAGCGAGATCCATGACTTCCTGAACATTGGATTCGGCCAAGAGACAGCAGCCCGTTGCACGAGCAGCCATAACGTCCTGGTGGTCACCGAAGATGCTCAGTGCATGGTTAGCCAAAGCACGTGCAGCTACGTGGAATACGCCCGGAAGGAGTTCGCCGGCAACTTTGTACATGTTCGGCATCATGAGGAGGAAGCCCTGAGATGCTGTGTACGTCGTGGTCAAAGCACCAGCCTGTAAAGAACCGTGGAATGCGCCAGCAGCGCCAGCTTCGGACTGCATTTCAATGACGTTGACTTTGTGTCCGAAGATGTTTTTCATGCCATTGGCGGACCAATCATCGACATGTTCTGCCATAGGAGAAGACGGCGTGATCGGATAAATTGCGGCAACTTCAGTAAATGCATAGGACACCCATGCAGCTGCTTCGTTACCATCCATGGTTTTAAATTTGCTCATAGATAAAACACGCTCCTTAATTAAATGTTATACACAATATGGAAGATTCCATACTGATAGGCTTAAGAAAGCTATAAAGACGTTCCGCCGTATCTCATACAGACGGCGCGAACAGCTGCACAGGTTCCAACGATGCATTCTGTTCACGTATCGGCCATACACGTCCCAAATTGAAAAAAACGCAACAAAAAGCGGGAAGGTCTGACAATATTCAAAAAAAGTATTGCTAATATTCTGAATCTGTACTACTATTATAGTGGTATTACAGATTCGCACATTACCATATCTCTTTTCAGAATTGCTGACCATCACAAACCGAACGACTTTGTAACTTTATCTTACAAGTTAATTATATGCCTAAGCAATGTTAAATTCAATAGGAATGTGATGCTAGTTTATGCATCGTTCAGTGCTATTTTGTAAACGTATACCAATGGAGTGTATATTCTAACGTTATTTGATATACACTATTAGTTAGTGGAGGTGTTAGCATGGATTTTCATCATCTTAAATACTTTGTCGAAGTAGCAGACAAGAAGTCATTCAGCAAAGCAGCGCGAACACTGCATATTTCTCAGTCCGCCATCAGCCGTACCATCAAAGCCCTGGAAGAAGAACTGGGCGTCGTCCTCTTCATGCGAAATGCGAAGGCCGTCGAACTTACCGACGCCGGCACGATTTTCCTGTCCCACGCAAAACGAGTCGTCTTCATGTTCGAACATTTGAAGACCGACTTTGAAAATGAGTTTAAACTGGAACAGGGCACGATTCTCATCGGTCTCCCGCCCATCACCGGGGCCCCGATCTTTGCCAACCTCTTAGGGGCATTTAAGCAGGAATATCCGCAAATTGAACTGGACTTATACGAACACGGCTCCAAGAAGGTCGAAATCAGCGTTCAGGAAGGCCTCATCGATCTCGGCATCGTCTGCACCCAGCCGAAGGAGAAGGATTTTGAATCGTTCTTCCTTACCCAGGACCCGATGAACGTCATCATCCACCGCGACAACATCCTGTCCAAGGAAAAGACGATTCCCTTGAAGAAACTGGCCAACGAATCACTGGTCCTCTACCGCGATGACTTCAACCTGCACGACGAAATCATCCAGCACTGTAAGAAAATCGGCTTCCAGCCGAAAATCATCTTTGAAACGAGCCAGCGCGACCTCATGATCCAGACCGTCGTCGCCAATCTCGGCGTCGCCCTCCTGCCGAGCCGCCTGTGCCCGACCAAGGAAGCCAATCCGCGCGTATCGGAATCGGTCGTCGTCCGTCCCCTCGTCGAACCGGAACTCATGCACGTTCTCTACGTCATCTGGAAACGCGGCCACTACCTGTCCCATGCCGCTCAGTTGTGGCTTGACTTCGTCCGCAATAAAGCCCGCGTCATTTCAAACTTATAATGGCCGAAAAAAAGCAGGACCCCACCTCTCCTATCCGTCACCTGCGACAGCAGATGCAGCATGGAAAGGCCGTCTTCCTCGGACAGTACCGCCGCCTCCGGCAGAATTGGCACAGCCTGTCAAAAGGTCAAAAATATATGGCTGCAGCAGCGGTCCTCCTCTTCGTGTGGACCCTGGTGCTGCAAGTCCAGGTTCTTTCCTTGTCACAGACCGTCGCCCTGCAGCGGGTCCGCATCTCCCAGCTCGAGAAACAGGCCCAAAAGCAGAATAATCAGCTTTACTCGGCATCGGTTACCTTAGCTGACATCGAAAAGAAATGGCACGCCCTCAACTTCCGCGTCCTGGAAAATACCTGGCGCATCGAAGAACCGAAAAAAAACCCAGACTCCTTATAGAGTCTGGGTTTCCTTTTTATATTACGATTCAAGAAGTGCTTCGAAGGCTTCCGGTTCCGGAAGGGACGGAATGATTTTCCAAGGCTCGCACTTGGCCAGGTTATCGTACGTATGGCGTCCCGTAGCGACGCTGATCGTCCGGGCGCCAATGGCTTTTCCGCACTGGATATCGTGAGGCGTATCGCCGATGACATATATCGCTTCGATATCGTCGCCCCAGGTCCGTTTGGCAATAGCCAGGGCATTGCGGGCCAGGTCGTCACGATAGTAGTAGTCGAAGGCAAAGCCCGAATGGTCGAAATCAAAATACTGAGACAAGCCGAAGAAATCCATCTTCAGGCTGGCGCCGACGCGGCTGTTCCCCGTCAGGAGTAGCTGCTGATAGCCTTCTCTACCGTGGAAGAACGCCAAATTTTCCTTGGCATTCGGCAGGATGACGCCTTCGTGAGCCTTGCGCTTCAGCCATTTCAGGAGCTTTTGCTCATAGTTCCGGCAGAAGGCAAAGACTTCTTCATCAGTCGGCATGACACCTGTCGACTTATAGAGCAGCTGCTGACAAATAAAATTGTCCGTCCTGCCGCCGGCATCGATTTTCGGTATCGGTATATCGGCACCGTTTAAATCATGGAGGACTTCTTTAATGGCATGCAGTCCGGCATGACCTGTATTCAATAAGGTTCCGTCAATATCCCAGTATAATAATTTCACATTCTTCACTCCATTTGAGGCACTATTACTGCTTGGATACGATGTCCTTCGTATCGCGGGCAATCATGATTTCTTCATTCGTCGGAATGACATACATCTTAACCGTCGAATCGTCGGTGCTGATCAAAGCGTCTTTGCCGCGGACATCGTTGCGCTGCGGATCGAGTTTGGCACCGAGGTATTCCAGGCCTTCGGCAATGGCTGCGCGGTCTTCAATGCCGTTTTCGCCGACGCCGGCCGTAAAGGTGATGACGTCAACGCCGCCCATGGCAGCTGCGAAAGCGCCGATTTCCTTGCGGACCTGATAGTGGAACATGTCGAGAGCCAGCTGAGCCCGTTCGTTGCCTTCACCGGCAGCTTTGCCGAGGTCGCGGAAGTCGCTGGAAACGCCGGAGATGCCGAGAACGCCGGACTGTTTGTTCATCAATTTGTCCATATCCTTGGTCGTATAGTTATGGTTGTCCATAACGTTGAGGACGATAGCCGGGTCGATATCGCCGCAGCGCGTGCCCATGAGGACGCCGGCCAAGGGAGTAAAGCCCATCGTCGTGTCGACGCATTTGCCGTATTTGATGGCTGCTAAGGAAGAGCCGTTGCCGAGGTGGCAGTTGATGATGCGCAGTTCTTCAACGGGTTTGCCCATGACTTTAGCGACTTCACCGGCGACATAGCGATGGCTCGTGCCGTGGAAGCCGTAACGGCGGATATGATCTTCCGTGTAGAGTTCGTACGGGAGGCCGTACATGAAGGCTTTTGCCGGCATGGTCTGATGGAAGGCCGTATCGAAGACGCCGACCTGAGGTACGCCGGGCATAATGGCCTTGCAGGCATTGATGCCGATGATGTTCGGCGGATTGTGAAGCGGAGCCATGGCCGAGCATTTTTCCAAGGCTTTCATGACTTCGTCCGTAATGAGCGTGGAAGCAGCGAATTCTTCACCGCCATGGACGACGCGGTGGCCGACAGCGTCGATAGCATCCATCGATTTGATGACGCCGCATTCAGCGTCGGTCAAGATGTCGAGGACCAGCTTAACGGCTACTTGGTGATCCGGAATGGACTGTTTGATTTCCTTTTTCTGCCCATTCCATTTGTGGGTCAGCTGCGAATCGGTAAGGCCGATTTTTTCGACCAAACCTTTTGCCATTACTTCTTCATTATCCATGTTGACGAGCTGATACTTCAAAGATGAGCTGCCGCAGTTTACAACCAATACGATCATGAAATTTTACCCTCTTTCGTTTGTTTTAAGATTACTTTAGATGACCAAATACGTGGTCAACTACTTCCTTCGCCAAATCGTCGCCGTCTTTGTACATGTACATGACGTGCCAGATCTGGCCATTATCTTCAAAGAAGAAACTCCGCACGATGAGCTTTGCCGGCTGGCCGTTCAATGGCTCCGTGTAGGCGGCATCGACGACAACGGCCTTGCGTCCGCTCTCTTCGGCGTCGGTAATCTTCGTTTGCAGATCAGATACATCCGGTGTCTGTTTCAGCCTGGCAACGTATTCGTTGGCCATGGCAACAGGCGTCGTTTCGCCGGCTGTTTCAGAAACAGCGACGACATTAATGTGTTTGTCATTATTGATATACATCATGCCCTGGCCTTCCTGACGGTTCACGTGTGCCAGGTCAAACGGGGTCATGACATACACTTCAGAATTGCCAGCCTTCAACTGGACATAGCCGAAACTGTATTCTTCAAGCATCGTATTGCTGCCACAGCCGGACATCAATACGGCAGCCGTGATCATTGCCGCAGCTGCAAGTCCTTTCAATCCTTTCATACAATCACCTATTTATGCTTTCTACAGACTAGGTTCATTATAGCATAAAAGAGTTATAGCGTCATCTAAAAAAAGCATGAAATGGAAATACTTTCGCTATCCCGTCGAACAGCCAAAAAGAATGGACGGCCTCCATTGACGATTGCCTTTACCTTACGTATACTTATAAACAACTTATACCGCGACATCCCCCTGTCATCAAGCCGTCCCGGTCTCCTCTACCGTCGCGATTCCCTGTAATCATTGTGAAATTCAGAACATAAAAGAGGTCTCTATGGAATCCATTGCCGTCATCGCTGAATTTAATCCCTTTCACACAGGCCACGCCTACTTACTGTCGGAAATCCGCCGGCAGAGCCCGGCCGATGCCGCCATCATCGTCATCATGAGCGGCTCCTTCGTCCAGCGCGGCGAACCGGCTTTCTTCGACAAGTGGCACCGTGCCCGTTGGGCCGTCAGAAACGGCGCCGACGCCGTCTTTGAACTGCCTGCCGTCTATGCACTGTCGAGTGCAGAAGGCTTTGCCTCAGGCGGCGTCCGTTTAGCCCATCGCCTTAGCTGTACGGCCCTTGCCTGCGGCGTCGAAGACGGTACGGCCGACGCCTTTCTCCGTCTGGCTGAAGCTGCCTTAATGAAAGCGCCCGGCGAGGAGAAGAAAGCTGCGACAGCCGGCCGCAATCAGACCGAGGACCTGAAAAAAGCCCTTCCGGAATCAGCTCATCTTTTGGAACAGCCCAACGCCCTCTTGGCCCTTGAATATGCCAAAGCCGTCCTCCGCTTGCCGTCGCCCCTTACGCTGATGACCATCCCCCGCAAGGGAAGCCACCACGAAAAAAGCCTCGGCCAATCTTTTACCAGTGCTTCGGCCCTCCGAAAGGCCCTTGAAAATGGTTTTTCCGCAGAAGCAGCAGCCTACTTCCCGAAAAGCATCTGCGCAGACGTTGAAGGCCTGGTCACCTCCGGAATCTTCAGCGATTACGGCCGCTACCACGACTTCGTCAGCCTGCAGGGCCGCCTCCTGACAGCGGAACAACTGCGCCGCCTGCCGGCTTTTACGGAGGGACTGGAAAATCGCTGGCATAAGGCATTTTCTACCCTTTCGACATATGATGAAGCCCTGTCAGCCATCAAGACCAAGCGCTATGCCTTCAGCCGCCTGTGCCGCATGGGAGCCTACACGGTACTGCAGCCGTCACAGGACTTCTTCAACGAATCTTACCAAGAAGGACCGCAATACGGCCGCATCCTGGCCTTCAATGACCGGGGCGCCGCTTTTTTAAAGACTGCCAAAAAGGCCTTCCCGATCATTACCAAAGTAACGCAGGAAGCAAAAAGCCTGTCCCCCTTAGGACAGACTCAGCTTGCACTCGATATGCGGGCCACGGACATTCAAGCGCTCTGTTTCCGCAGCACTTCTTGCCGCCAAGGACGAAGGGACTATTATACCCCCCCCTGCTATCTTTCCCAAGCGGACGGAGAAGGGTGACATCCGGTTATTTTTATCCGCATATTTGTTTTACAGCCCGAAATCTGTTATCATAAGTACTGTATTTTTTATTTTTTCATAACCTATTTCATCGATTCTGCCCATAATCGGTAAAATATGAAGGGGGCTTATTTGTGGCTGTAAATCTTAATATTTATCAAACATTAGCCGCAGCGATTGTCGTTTACTATACCGGCGTATTCTTGCGTGCAAAATTCGACGTCCTGCGCAAGTACTGTATCCCCGCTCCGGTCGTCGGAGGCATCTTATTCGCTATCATCAACTGCATTCTCTATACTCAGGGTCTTTGGCAGTACGAGCAGGATACGATTATGCAAAACATCTGTATGATGCTCTTTTTCACCAGTGTCGGCTACACGGCCAGCATCAGCCTCATCAAACGAGGCGGCATCATGGTCTTTAAAATGGCCATCGTCACGACGATTCTCATCACCTTCCAGAATATCATCGGGGTGAGCCTCGCGACAATCTTCGACCTCAGTCCTCTCATGGGACTGGCAACGGGATCGGTTCCCATGGTCGGCGGTCACGGCACGGCAGCGGCCTTCGGTCCCTTGTTGGAAGACATCGGCCTTGACAGCGGCGTCACCATTTCCGTCGCCGCCGCTACCTTCGGTCTCGTCGCCGGCGGTGTCATCGGCGGGCCGATTGGGGAAGGACTGATTCACAAACACCATCTGGTCAGCTCGGCTGAATCAGAACGGTTCGATCCTTCGGCCAACGCCGACGCCGTATCGCGGTTGAAAGCCGTAGCCGGCGATAAGGAACGGGCCGAAAACGCCATCAAGATTGAAAACAAAATCGGCCAGACCATCGACAACTACCGCTTCATGAACGCCATGGCCCACCTCTTTCTGGCCATGGGTCTCGGAACGATCGTCAGCGGTTTCTTCAGCAGCATCGGCCTTGTCTTCCCTGGCTACATCGGCTCGATGATCGTCGCTGCCGTCATCCGCAACATCGCCGACTTTACGCACAGCTTTAAAGTCTACCAGCATGAAAGTGAAGTCCTGGGCAATCTGAGCCTGACCGTCTTTTTGACATGCGTCCTCATGAGCCTCAAGCTCTGGCAGCTGGCAGACCTTGCCGTACCTCTGGTCGTCATGCTCCTCAGCCAGGCCTTGTTCATGGCCCTTTTCGCCTACTTCATCGTCTTCCGCATCATGGGCCGCGACTACGAAGCTGCCGTCATGACCAGCGGCGTCTGCGGCTTCGGCTTAGGGGCTACGCCCAACGCCATCGCCAACATGACGGCTATGACGGAAATCTTCGGCCCGGCACCGACGGCCTTCTTCGTCATTCCCCTCATCGGGTCCTTAATCATCGACCCGGTCAATGCCACGATTATTACGGTATTTATCAATATCCTCCATTAATCGTCCTGACTTTTGTTTCGCCAATATAGCGCTTCATCGCGATCCATTTCTACGCCATCGCCCCTTTCCAGGGCGGTGGCGTAATTTTTCATGCCCTCTTTATAGCCTGACGCTGCAGACTGAGCAAACCAGTAGGCCGCCTGAATGCTGTCAGGACCTACGCCGTGGCCGTCACGGTAGAGGACGCCCAAGTTGTTCTGCGCCGGCCCGTCGCCGGCCATGGCCGCTTCATAGTACCAGTGCGCAGCCAGTTCCCAGTCTTGAGGAACGCCATAGCCTTTTTCATAGAGATAGCCGAGATTGTTTCCGGCAATGACATTTCCCTGCTCTGCCGCCTTGGCATACCAATAGGCGGCTTTTTCATAATCCGGTTCCCCGGTGTAGCCGAACTGATACATGATGGCCGCATTGCACTGGCCGTCGCCGTCGTCGTGATCGGCAGCCCGCCGGTACCAGTACAGGGCCTTTTCGTAATCCTGAGGGAGATCCTCCCCTATTTCATAGAGATGGCCTAAATTATTCTCAGCCGCTCCATAGCCCCGGCTGGCGGCCGCACCGTACCAAAGGACAGCCTGTTCGATATCGCGCTCCGTGCCTAACCCATGCTCATATTGGTAGCCCAAGTTATACTGACCGGCAGCATAACCGCCCTTGGCCGAACGGCTGTACCAGTAAAAAGCCTTCTTATATAAATCATCTTTATCTTCTATATCGGCGTCAAAAGCGTCAAAGAAATAATCGTCTCCCATGGCACATTGAGCCGCTGCATCGCCGCTAAAGGCCAGTCGTTCTGTTTCGTCCATCGTCGGACTCCTTTCATCGGTCTCCCATGACGGAAGACAATCTTTATACTGCCTCGATTGTAGGGGAAAGGATGAGGGCTGTCAACAACGTCTTTTCCAAAAGATTTACAAATTTTCCTTTTTGACATATTGATTTTTTGACTTTTACAGCTATAATGATACTAGAAGCTAGCGAAAAGCTCCTAATCCTGAATACAATCGCCATAATAAGGAGGTCTTACTTATGGGAAACGAAAAATATACACAGAAAGTCATGGAAGCCTTCCAGTCTGCCCAGCAGATTGCCGCCCTCCATTACAACCAAGAAATCTCCTCGGTCCACATGCTCATGGGCCTGCTCAAAGAGCCTGAAGGCCTGCTGAGCACCATCCTTACGGAATGTCAGACCGACGTCCCCATGCTCCAGGCACGGTTGGAACAGCTGCTGAAGAAAATCCCTTCCGTCCAAGGTTCGAGCCAGATGTCGATGTCGACGGAAATGGTCCGGGTCATCGGCAAGGCTCAGCAGTTAGCCGACTCCATGCACGATGACTACATCAGCACAGAACACCTGCTCCTCGGCATCGTCAGCGAAAGCAGCAGCGACGTCCAGGAACTGTGCCGTGAATTCGACCTGCACCAGGACAAGATCATGAGTACCATCAAGGCCAACCGCAAGGCCAACGTCAATACCGACAACCCCGAAGGCAACTACAAGGCCCTTGAAAAATACGGCCGCGACCTGACGGCAGCTGCCCGCCAGAATAAGCTCGATCCGGTCATCGGCCGGGACGACGAAATCCGCCGGACCATCGAAATCTTGTCGCGTCGCCGCAAGAACAACCCGGTACTCATCGGGGAACCGGGCGTCGGCAAAACGGCCATCGTCGAAGGATTGGCCCGCCGCATCGTCAGCGGAGACATTCCGGAATCGCTGAAGAACAAGACACTCTACTCCCTCGACATGGGTTCTCTCATTGCCGGGGCCAAATACCGCGGTGAATTCGAAGAACGGTTGAAATCGGTCCTCAATGAAATCGCCAAATCCGACGGTCAGATTCTCCTCTTCATCGACGAAATCCACACCGTCGTCGGCGCCGGCGCGTCCGAAGGCTCCATGGACGCCGGCAATATCCTGAAACCGATGCTGGCCCGCGGCGACCTGCGCTGCATCGGGGCTACGACCCTCAACGAATACCAGAAATACATCGAAAAGGACGCTGCCCTCGAACGGCGTTTCCAGCCGGTCATGGTCGCCCAGCCGTCCGTCGAAGATACGATCACCATCCTCCGCGGCCTGAAAGAACGCTATGAAGTCCATCACGGCGTCCGCATCCGCGATAAGGCCTTGGTTGCAGCTGCCGTCCTCTCGGACCGCTACATCTCGGACCGCTTCCTGCCCGACAAGGCCATCGACCTCGTCGACGAAGCCGCTGCCAAGCTGCGCACGGAAATCGAATCCATGCCGACGCCGATTGACGAATTGAGCCACAAGATCATGCAGCTCGAAATCGAAGAACAGTCCCTGACCAAGGAAACGGACGACGCTTCCAAAGAACGACTGGCTAAGATCACGGCTATGAAGCAGGAATTGAAAGAAAAAGAAAACCAGCTCAAATCCCAATGGGATACAGAAAAACAGTCCATCCTGCACACCCAGGAACTGAAAAAAGAAATCGACGCCGTCAAGGGCGAAATGGCTCAGGCCGAACGCAACTACGACTTGGCGAAAGCATCAGAACTGAAGTACGGCAAATTGCCGGAACTGGAAAAACAACTGGCGGAACAGGAAGCTCACCTGGCACAGAAACAGGATTCTCAACTCCTGAAAGAAGAAGTCGGCGAAGAAGATATCGCCCAGGTCGTCAGCCGCTGGACGGGGATTCCCGTCACTAAGATGATGACCGGCGAACGGGAAAAACTGCTCCACCTCGACGAAACCCTCCATAAACGCGTCGTCGGTCAGGACGAAGCCGTCCGCGTCGTCAGTGACGCCATCATCCGCGCTCGGGCCGGCATCAAAGACCCGAACCGTCCCATCGGTTCCTTCATCTTCCTGGGGCCGACCGGCGTCGGCAAGACCGAACTTGCCAAGACCTTAGCGGAATCCCTCTTCGATGACGAACGGAACATCATCCGCATCGACATGTCGGAATACATGGAAAAACATACCGTATCGCGCCTGATTGGGGCGCCTCCGGGATACGTCGGCTATGACGAAGGCGGTCAGCTCACCGAAGCCGTTCGCCGCCGTCCCTACAGCGTCATCCTCCTCGATGAAATCGAAAAGGCTCATCCGGACATCTTCAACGTCCTCCTGCAGATCCTCGACGACGGCCGCCTGACCGACGGCAAGGGCCGGGTCGTCAACTTCAAGAACACGATCATCATCATGACCAGCAACCTCGGTTCTCATGAAATTTTGGAAACGCCGGACTATGAACAGGCCAACCAGAAAGTCCGCGACCTGCTCAAACAGTACTTCCGTCCGGAATTCCTCAACCGTGTCGACGACATCGTCGTCTTCAAGGCCCTGCAGAAAGACCAGGTACGCAATATCGCAGCCATCCTCTTGGACCGCCTCGGGCAGCGCCTGGAAAAACAGATTAAGATCAAACTCACCTGGACTGATGAAGCCCTGCAGGAATTGGCCGACAAAGGATTCGATCCCCAGTTCGGTGCCCGTCCCCTGCGCCGCTTGATTACCCATACCGTTGAAACATCCTTGAGCCGCAGCATTATTGCCGGCACCATCCGCGAAGGCGATACGGTCGCCATCGGCTTTGACGGAACGGATTTTACCTTCACGCCCATTCGTGAGCACAAAGCATAACTAAAACGAGCCTCATGGGGTTTTAACATATCCCGTGAGGCCCTTTTTGGTTTACAAGTTCCCAAAAACAGTATATAATTAATTGTAACTAAGTAACGGGTGGAGATTTATGAATAACACATTAGGAAAACATGTACTCATCGATTTTTATAACTGCAAAGCTTCTATTACCGAAGCCGAAGACTTGCAGCCCTTAGTGGAACGCGCATTCGACCTGGTAGGCGCGCCTGCTGAGGGCATTACCTTCTTCCATATAGACGACGAACTGACATGTATGGCTGGATCGGGCAACGCCCATATCAGCATTCATGCCTATCCTCTCCTCTCCTACGTGGCAGTAGACATCTACAGTTTCAACATCGACCTCAAAACGAGCCAAATCATGAGCGCATTAAAAGTAAACCTCCGTTCTGACCGCATCAAGGCGACGAGCATTCGCCGCGGTGATTTTGGCTCTATCCGCGACATGCGCCCGAAGCGCAAGTCCAAGATTACGACAGCACGGCGTATGAAAAATACAGGGGCTCGCATCAAAAAGACGAGTGCCAAAATGTTCAATATCCTTCGTCATCCAAAAAAAGTACGCCAGTCGAATCGGACGACGAACGAGTAAAGTGGTTGCAGATGAAAGGGTTTGTTTGTCATGTATATGGTATCGTTAAATCAAGCAGCGGGCATTGCCCGTGAAGAAATGACGTCACTGGACGGCATTACGGCAGAGTTGCTCAACTTCATACAGCTAAAAAGTCAGCGCTTATATATGCACTCCCTGCAAGTTGCCAACTACAGCGTCAGTATCGCTGCCAAACTCATGCTTCCCAAGAGCGAAATCGAACAGATAAAATACGCCGCTCTGCTCCATGACGTCGGTCTTTTGGTCGTATCTAATACACTTTTGGTCAAGATACCCTATTTAAACCGCTCCGAAATGGCACAGTACAAGCGCCATGCAGCGTCAGGCGGCAACATGCTGGAAAACATCCCCTGCTGCCAGGACATCGTCCCCTACATCCGCTATCACCATGAGCACTGGGACGGTTCCGGCTTTCCCAAACACCTGCGCGGAGCCAATATCCCCTTAGGGGCGCGGATCATCGCCGTGGCCGACTACTACGACATGATCATCAACCCGTCGACAGAATTTTGGGCGAAGACAAAAAAACAGGCCGTCCGCGAACTCTTCAGTTCTTCGGGCCTCCTCTTTGACCCGGAAGTGGTCAAGGCCTTCATTGAAATCTTAGGCTGATAAAAAAACATAGACAAGCGCCGCCGGCGACAGACTCCCTGTCATACCGGCGGCGCTTTTTATCGTCCTTCCGCCTCGTTTCAGAAGACAAAAATTCCGTCCTGTCCGCTGTAAAAAGCCGACAAAAGAACGATCCGACAGATGTTCTGCCATTCAATATATGGTATAATTAAATGTAATTATGAAGCTTATTGATAAGCAAATTTTCCAAAGGATGTGATGGTATTGAACCTGGCACCCCGACGTGCTGACCGTGGAACTCATGTAATGATTCTACTGATTACCTGGCTTTATGTTTTCATCAATATGATGACTCGTGACTTTGAAATCCCATCCATTATAGCCGTCGTCGTCTTATTCATCGCTTTTACTTGGCGGCGCATCATGTACATCGTCATCACGGCGGCCGTTACGATGCTCCTCATCAGTATCTTTCCCTTTTTGGCACCCATTGCCTTTATTATCATGGTGGTCATCTTCTGCCTGCGCCTGAAATATATTGCGGCCAATTGGCGGGCCGTCGCGGCCGGATTCTATATGTACGGCGTAGGCTTCTACTTTGCCTTTCTTCGCAGTACGACCGTCGAAACGATTCCGGCCCTGCTCACGGGTTTCGTCGCAGCCGTTGGTTTCCACCTCATCCTGATTTGGCTTTACAATCATCATTACACCCTGGAACGGGCCCTTCCCATCATGGGCGTCGCCCCGCTGCTCATCATCCTCATCTGCCTGCCCTTCATCAAGGCCTTCGGCGGATTTGACGCCATCACCGATGCTGCCGACACGGCCGTCGATACGGCCCACCACGGCGGCGACATGCACGGCGGTTCCGATGCCGTCACGCCGGCACCTGGCCACCACTATACCCACGACTATTACCGCACCGGACCGGACGGCACCCTGCATCACGTCAGGGGCTACGAAGCGACCAATCCCGACGGTATCGTCACTAACAACTATTCCTATCACGGCCAATCCGTCTCCGGCCACGCTTCCGGAGGCCATGGTACAGTGTCTGCCGAAAATGCATCTGCAACGCCGACGGATCCCATTGCCGACAGCACTATCGTCGCCGATCCCGGTCCGAAACGGACAGAACCTAGGGAAGAAGAGGATTGACGCAAAATAATACCTCAACAGCACGAAAAAGCCTGATTTCTTGTTACGAGAAGTCAGGCTCTTTATGTATGTGGAATGTTTCTTAGATCACCAAAAATAACAGGAGGATCATGATATGGATAAAACAAAAATGGCGCTGATTGCGCTGGCTATGATGTTTTTTGGTACGGGCATCACGGAATTCATTGCCGTCGGACTGCTGCCGATGCTCTCTCAGGAATTTAGCATCGCCTCTTCCGTTGCCGTCAGCTTAGTATCGCCTACCAAAAGCGCCGGCGCCATCGCCTTCATTTTCAGCGGCTTTACCATCGCTACGGCCTTTGCAGTCCCCTTGGGAACGTATCTCAGTTCCTTCTTCAGCTGGCGCCTGCCCTTCTGGAGCGTCGTCGCCGTCGCCGCCCTGACCTTGTGGCTTAACTACCACTGCATCCCCAATGATGCCGGACAAGCAACGACCAGCCCCAACTGGCGCAATCAGTAGAAATTGATGTAGCCGGAATGGGACTCATGGCCTTCATGAGCGTCCCCATGCTGCAGGCCAACATCATGCTGCTGGCCAAACGCCACGTACCGAGCGCCGTCGATTTGGCCTCGTCCCTAAACATCGCCGGCTTTAGCGGCGGCATCATGTTAGGCGCCATCTTAGGCGGCATCGTCATCGACCATATCGGCCTGGCCTATACCCCGCTGGCAGCCGCCTTCATGGTAGCCCTCAGCGTCATATTGACTATCGTCGCCATAGCCCTTCAGAAAGAACCCGTTGCCTCTTTAAAACTGCAAAGAGCCTCGAATTAACAAGGCCCTGCATGTACACCTAAGCCAAGATTCTCACCACTAAATATACGATCGATTTCAATCACCTTTCCGATTCACAATGCATAGTGACTTAACTGCATCTATGCTGCTTGAAAGGTGATTTTTTAATATCGTCATTTCTCCAACATAACTGTAGTGACTTAGAATAGGCACTTTCTCAATAGAATCCCCTGCCCAAAGAAAAAGCCTGATTTCACGCATCCTGGAAATCAGGCCTTTCAGCATATTCTCAATGACTTTAGTGCTATCAAAAGATTACTGAATACTTCTTAAATCATCGAACAATTGCCTATTTCAAAATTACCTATCACGGTCTTTAAATATGTCAATTAATAGGAATAGCCTAACTTATTTAATTGTTTAATGGCATCTTCATCTCCCCCTGCTGCCGCCTTCCTAAACCATTCAACGGCCATTGCCTCATTTTTCGCTAATCCCTTTCCTCCGACTAAGTAAGATATACCTATTAGAACTTGCACATCATTCGCCCCTTGTCTTTCTGCTTGTTTAAATAATTCGACAGCTATCGCTACATCTCGATCTACACCTCTTCCCATTCCATAGCACATACCCAAACGAATCATTGCTCGAGTATGCTCCTGTTCCACTGCCTTTCTATACCATTCAACAGCCTGCGCTTCATTTTTCTCCACGCCGACCCCTTTGAAGTAGCAGTCACCCAAATTATTTTGCGCATTGGCATAACCTTGTTGCGCCGCCTTCCAAAACCATTCCACAGCCTGTGCTTCATCCGTTTCTATTCCGACTCCGTCTAGATAACTCAAGCCCAAACGATCCTGTGCCCTGGCATAGCCTTGTTCCGCCGCCACCTTATACCATACAACAGCGCGCTCTTCATCCGATTCTACTCCGTCTCCATTTAAATAACAGTCCCCCAACGCATATTGCGCAAGTTTATTTCCTTGTTGCGCTGCCTTCCGATACCATTCCACAGCCTGTGCCTCATCTACTCCTACTCCAACTCCGTTTAAATAGCAGTCACCCAAATTATTCTGTGCATCAGCATCGTCTTGCTCTGCTGCCTTCTTATACCATTCAACAGCTCTCGTTTCATTTTGCTCCACGCCAATTCCCATCTCATAACACATCGCCAAATAATACTCTGCAGCGGCATAGCCATGCTCCGCCACCGCTCTAAACAAATCAACAGCCTTCCCTTCGTCCCTCTTTACACCTCTTCCCATTAAGTAACACTCACCCAATTTAATCTGGGCTCTGACATAACCTGCCTCAGACGCCTTCTTATATAATTCAACGGCTTTCTCCTTATCTTCCCTGACGCCTTTTACACTATCATAGCACAAGCCTAAATTGACCATTGCATCAGGTAGTCCTTTATCGGCAGCTTTACGGAACCAGGAAACAGCCTTTTGATAGTCTTGCGTTGTGCCTAGTCCATACTCATAGCAAATGGCCAAGGCATTTTGTGCTCTCGCATCACCTCTCTCGGCAGCCTGTAAATACCAGTCATAGCCGAGGCTCTGGCAGTCTTTTATGCCTGTCTCCAGATCAAAAGCTTGTCCCATATAGATTTTATCCATACTAGCCTCGGAATTGGCAATGAGGGGACTCTCTTCAGCACACTGGTCCAGATTGAACAGTAAGTCCAATAGCAAATCATAGTACGTAACCTCTGTATTCAGATCTACTTGAGCCTGCTTCTTCATATAATTTAAAAGGACCGTTTCTTTCAGTTTTTCAGTATCCGTAACGCCCGTTACCTCCGACAAGGTGGCCAATAAATAAGACTCATCGCCATCTAATTTTTTCAGTTTATTCAAGGCACCAAAGCACAACAAATACTCTGGTTCTGCCTGATCAATTACGATGTCCCCGTCGCCCAACAGATAATCTTTCAAGGCTTTATCCTCGTTGAGATGCTGTACCAGGGTTAAATAGTTTATTTTTTCCCGAGCATCAAGGCCAATGGCTCCCATGGCCGACTTTAACAGCAACAGCTCACCTGTATTCCAATTCCCTTTTGTAATGTCGTAAAAATCTCTGGCTGTGCAGACGAGCTTTTCAACAGGTGTCAAATCGATGTATTCTCTCCCCTGATACATTCGATATTCTACGGATGCCTGCCAATTTAATAAAGCCACATTCCGCTCCACTTTATCGATGCGCAAACTCAGCTGCACAACTTGGCTTTGGTTATATTTTACAAAGTTCCGGAGTCCTTCATACAGGTCTTCAAATCTACGGTCGACTTCTCCTAAGGAAGCATCCATCTTATTATTCACAGCCTTCAGCAAATCAAAGCTCAAGACATTTTGCTCTGCCATTCTTTGCAGTATTTTCTGTGAAGCATACTGCGCCGTAACTAGTTGTGCACCGCCGGCATTGGCCAGCTTCTGATTACTGCCGGTGATGCTGCCGATTATTCTAGAGAGAAAACCTTTATTTTGCAGTTTTTGCTGTGCCTCTTCGGATTTACCCAGGGCAGCAATACACTCAAAGGTAAGGCGATTCACATCCTTACGGTTTTGTTGAGACTGCTGAATAACCTGATCAATTTTACTATCGAGGAACACGACTTCTTGAGGCGTTAAAACTTCATCAATCTTTACCGTTACGAAATTATTTGCTTCCATTTAGCAGTTCCTCCAGTTCTTTTTTATATGCTGAAATTCTGGCGTCTGATGCTTCTTTTTGCCTTTTATATAGAATTTCATCATGTTTCATTTCATTCAATATCACTTCTATTTGCATTGAAGAAATATTTCTTTGCTTCATAACATACCAAGCCTTGTCGGCAACCCTTTTATCAACATCTTGGTTGAGGAGCCGTTTTGCCATAGCCACCGTATCCACCTCGGCCGTGTTCGTAAGATAAGACATATCACGCTCTTCCTCAAAACCTTCGAGCAAATCCCCCAAGCCGGCAACAATCTGTCCATACTCAGGAATGTAAATAGCGGCCCTCATGGAAATGACGCTTAAAATAATTTTTTCCAGCATCTGATGTGCAAACTGTCTCTGATCGTCGGCGGCAAACATATCTTCAAGGACATCAGCCGTCAAACGGCTTTGTAAATCGCCTAACACGATATTTGCTTCTTCTTGAGACAGGAGGTACTCGTCAGCTAAAACCACCAACTCCGATTCCATAATTGCAATCATCTTATCGGCGTCATCTTCAATGAATGTGCTCATAAGCGCATGGGCGGCCTTCCCGGCGGCCATACCGCCGACAACACCTCCGGCGACGGTACCGACGCCTTCCACTATCATAGAGCCCAATACGGCCCCTCCCGCTCCTCCTGCCATGCCGCCGGCAGTTATGCTCAGATTCTTGAGTAGCTGCTCTTTCGAAATACGGCCTCGAAACATACTGATAAGCTGCGGCGTCGTTACAACTAATCCCAGTACGGCTGCTGCCGCAACGTTGCTTCTCAAAAGCTTCGCTAAATTCTTAGTAGCTGCATTCCCATAAATATTCGATCCGTCTCTCATAGAATTGACCAGCATATGACGCACATTGCTGGGAAGCATTTTAACCAGTTTGATCGATGGTTTGAGTAAGATATTATTTAATTGGGTACGAGTCAACTGTGCCGTTATAACCTCTGCTACGAAGGCCACTCCTCCCACCTGGATCCCGGCAGCTAAAGCCTGATTCAAGGCCACTTCCGGTTTTTCACCACTCCAGATCGCTTTGGCGAAGGCAATCGTTCCGGTGATTCCCATGGCACTCAAAGCCACGACGGCCCCGTGGGCAGCATCAAATTTTAATGACTCGATATTCCCTGCCTTCGCAATCTTCACGGCCTGCTCATAAGTAACACGCCCTTCTCTGATGAGTTTTTCCGCATCTTCCGGATTGGTGCAGCCGGGAACCTTGCCATCTCTGATTTTCTCTTTTAACAGCTCGACAGCTTCCTTAAACTGCCCCTTGGGGACTTCTAACTGCATCGGCTTCCCCTTACCATCTAAATACCGATAGTTCCCATCATGGCCAAAAGCTGAATTCACGCTCATCTTGGCATTTTGACAATATTTCGTTTGAATTAACGTGCCGTCGACGATGCGATCGGCCCCGTTTTTACGATTGTCATCGCCTAAAATAGCCGCATTTTTGCCGGACAACTTATCATATAAGTCATTGGCCTGCTCGGCTGCAAAACCGTGCCCTTGCCGAGCATTGAATTTCGACATTTTCTCCGTGTGGGCCCCGATATTGGCCCGTGTACTTTCATAATCAGCGGCTAAGGTTTGATGCAGCGGGCTTTTTAATCGCTGCTCTTTCCGATCCTCATTTTGTCTGCTCATATGACCTCCACATAGACGACCTGCCTCTATTACATCTCATTCACTGTTTCTATCAAGCGCTTATTCATATTTTTATTGTATACTTAAATTTACTAATACGCAACAACACAGATACTTCACTTATCATTATACCCTTCCAGATGGTCAAATTATGTCTATCCACCTTATCTGCAAAGCTTTACTATAAAAAATGACCTCCTAAAGTCAGCCAAACTTCAATGACCTTTCCTGTCTGTGATTCATGTCGCCCCTAAGGCTGTAATGATGCGAAAAGGTACTTTTTTAATATCCTCGTCCTCTACCGGGAAAATCATTTTTAGCAGTCTCAAAAAGATACGCCTGCGCAAAAAAGGCCTGACTTCTGGAAATCAGGCCTTTCACTTACGGTGATATTATTTTAAATGATCTTTGAAGAACTGTTCGAATTTATCAAAGGGGATTTTCTCGGTATTATCATAGAGGTCCGTATGGTTGGCACCGGGAACGATATAGAGTTCCTTATCCTTTGAACCGACGGCCTTATAAGCATCTTCGCTGAAATAACGGGAATGGGCTTTTTCACCGGCCACGATCAGCGTCGGCGTACGCATTTCTTTGGCGTATTCCATGATGGGCATATTGATGAGGCCCAGAGGCATGAGCGTCGTCCAGGAACCATTGGGGTTAGAGTTTACCGAACGCGGATGATAGCCGCGGCTTGTCCGATAGAAATCAGCATATTCGGCGATAAACTTCGGCGTTTCCGATGTAATATCTTTTTCCGGGTCCAGATTATTGGCCGGAGCTAAATCGGTATAATCATGTTTCGAGCTTTCCCAGCGAGCATTATTCAGTTGTTCCTTCATCTGGTACCGTGCGTCGGCACTTTGCGGAGCTACACGATCGTATTGCCCTTGGGGATCCATCGTAATTTCATAACCATTGGCCATGACCTGAGTCATATTATACATCGTGCTGACAGCAACAGCTTTGACGCGGGTATCCTGAATGGCATCATTCAAGGCAAAGCCGCCCCAGCCGCAAACGCCCAAGATACCAATTTTGTCACGGTCTACCATATCCAAAGATCCCAGATAATCTACCGCAGCGCTGAAATCTTCTGTATTAATATCGGACGATGCCGTATTGCGCGGATTGCCGGAGCTTTCACCGGTAAAGGAAGGGTCAAAAGCCAGGGTCACAAAACCGCGTTCTGCCAAGGTCTGTGCATAGAGACCGCTGACCTGTTCTTTTACGGCACCGAAAGGCCCGCTTACGGCAATGGCGGCTAATTTCCCTTGGGCGTTTTTCGGCACATACAAATCCCCTACCAGGGTAAATCCATAGCGGTTTTTAAAGGTTACTTTGCGGTGATCCACCTTATCAGACTGGGGAAATATCTTGTCCCATTTCTGTTCCAACTGGATCGTTTGGCCCGGTACAGAAACAGCAGTCGCATTGTCAGGCAAGGCTGCCAAAGAAGTAGCCGTAATAGCAGCAGCCAACAGAGCTGCCATCGAAGTCGTTTGAATTACTTTTTTCAACATAGTCTTGTCTCCTTTATCATCAAAAGTTTAGTTTTATGCTTCATTTATTATTCAAATGGGATATCCTGACTCCATTATAATGGGAGCCATCATAACATAACAAATACATTTATATTATGTCTTGTCATGTTTTTTAATTATATCTGCGCTTATGATACATCGATTCCTATGACCGGATTCATACTGCGCTTCCGGCATTGCCCCCAAAAAAGAAGGGCGGCTGCAGCCAGAAAAAGCAAGCCTCCGTAAATAACGAATTTCGTGCCAAAAGAATCAATAAACATGCCGCTTACCGTCGTAGCTGCCATGGTTCCGAGATTAACGGCCGTAAGGAAGAGGCCGTTGGCAAAATCAGGAGCCTCCGGCGCCGCGTGAGAGAGCCAGAATTGGTTGATGTTGGCGTTGATACCGGCCAGGACTCCCCAGAAAATCGTAAGGACGGCCACCATCAGTTCGCCGTCCCCTCCCGTAAGGAACAGAAGATACACGGCTCCCAGCAAGAAGGGAAAAAATTTCACCGTATCTTCGGCCCGGCTGGAAAGAAGGTGTCCGGCCGCCATGCTGCCAAAGATGGTGCAAAGGCCGTAGCCAAACAGGAGCAAACTGACAAGGTTCGGCGCCAGCCCGACAACATTGGTCAAGTAGGCTGCCCAGTAATTGAAAACGCCAAAGACCGAGCCGTTCAGGAAGAGGATGGCAAAAATAGAGGCCCAAACCATGGGCTTTTTCAACACGGCCAACTGTTCTCCATAAGACAACCGCCCTTCTGCCGGCATGGAAGGAACAAATAAGGCCGTCGCCATCATGACGAAAAACGTCACAAGGGCAAAGAAAGACATGGAAACGGATAAAGAAATATGTTCCGCCAGGAAATTACTGATCGGGACGCCGACGACCATGCCCGCCGACACACCGATGTTTATTTTTGCCACCGCCTTCGGCGCCGCTTTCACACCGGCCACTTCCGCTGCCATCGTAAAAGCCATGGAGCAGTAGACCGGATGGAAAAAAGCAGGAATGACCCGCACGGCCAAAAGCAGATTGAAATTCTCAGCAAAAACAGAAATGGTATTGCATATCGTAAACAATCCCAACACCAACAGCATGACATACTTACGGTTAAACCGGGAGAAAATAAGAGGCATGACGGGACCGGAAAGGGCCACGCCCAAAGCAAAGAGGCTGATGAGCAGCCCGGCGTGGACGATCGTCACATCGTAACGCTGCGCAATATAAGGCAGAATCCCAATAAAGCCCATCTCCGTATTAAGGATGCCGAACACCCCTGCCATTAGAATAAATATCAAAAGACGCTTGTTCACTTGCAAAGCATCACTCCTTTCTCGTTGATGGATTAAGGATATCACAGAAAGCCAAAAATAACTAATACCTATAACATTTATCTGGACATAATTGGATTACATATCTGACTCTGTTATAATGGTAGCAGAGGTGATGGAAATGGAATTTCGTGTCTTAAAATACTTTTTGGCAGTTGCCAGAACGGAAAATATCTCTCACGCCGCAGAAGCCATGCACGTATCCCAACCGGCATTGTCCCGGCAGCTCATGGATTTAGAAGAAGAGCTCGGCGTGAAACTCTTAGTCCGGGGCAATCGAAATACTACACTGACAGAGGCCGGTTTCCTGCTCAAAAAACGAGCTGAAGAAATTGCTCAACTCGTCGATAAAACCGTAGATGAACTGTCCCATGCTCAAGAAGGCGTAAGCGGCAGCGTCCGCATCGGCTGCGGCGAAACAGCCGGCATGAGGGTCGTAGCCCGCGCAATCCAGTCTTTACGAAAAGAGTATCCCAACATCCACTATCAGTTTCAAAGCATGGATGGCATGGTCGTAAAAGAGCAGCTAAAGAGAGGGACCTTGGATTTTGGCGTATTGATACAGCCTGAGACCCCACAGGATTATCCCCATATCGAGCTGGCCCACGAAGATGTCTGGGGTGTACTGATGCGAAAAGACAGCCCGCTGGCCGCACACACGACCATTCGAGCCGCAGACCTGGAAGGACTCCCCTTAATCGCTTCCCGACAGGCGCTGACTGCAAGAGAACTTAGCCTATGGTTTGACAAGGACGAAAGCGAACTCAATATCATCGCCACGTACACCTTGATTTACAACGCCTCTCTCTTGGCCGAGGAAGGCGTCGGCTACGTGCTGTGCCTGGACCGCCTCATCCAACTCCCGAAAGACGGAAATCTCGTATTCCGGCCGTTAGAACCCCAAAACATCTGCCGCATCTTCTTTATCTGGAAAAAGAATCAACTCTTTTCAGAAGCCGCCCGATTATTAAAAGAAAAAGTGATGGAATTGTCCGAAACATAGTCTGCTCTAAAAAGCCCACTTCCATCAAGATATGAGTTCCCAACTACAATATCATCATCGCAGCAAAACAAAACCGACCGCCTAAAGTCAGACCAACAATCTAACCTTAGGCAGTCGGTTAATTTATGCGAATATACACAGATACCGTGCCTATATTATTATAAATTCCTATTACGGTGCTCCGCTGGCCATGACCAAGCCGATTACCTCTGCAGCACCCTTCCGCTTCAAGGCTTTGGAACAGATTTTAAAGGCCCGGCCGGTCACAAGTAGAGCTAATCAAAGGTATTTGTCTTCAATATAATAAAAGGATTACAGAGGTTTGGAACATCCTGTGTTCACGGCTATACAATTACCAGGCTTGGCCGGTACAAATTATGAACATCCCAAAAAGAACTTTCTGTATCGAATCCGATTCGTTATTTATTCGGTGTACTTTTTCGCAATATGTTTTACACAAAAAGCTCCGCCTCCGCAAATAGTGCTGCTCTACCGCGTATTACCGTGTGTTCTCCGGCATAGCTGCAATACAGCACCCCTCCACGTGCGGATGCCTGATATGCGATAAATTCCGTTTTTCCGGTTCTATCCGCCCAGTAAGGAATGACATGGCAATGCCCACGTCCACAGACGGGATCTTCTGCTACATTGCATTTTGGCGCAAAGGAGCGTGTTACGCAATCATACTCATTACCGAGGGCGGTGATGTGCAAACAAACCCCCTCCATCTGTCGAATCAAATCTTGATTCGGGTGAACATTTTTAACCTGCTCTTCATTTTCTAAAACGCATACCATATCAGCCCCACAGTAAGCCTCAACAGGTTTTACTCCCAAAGCCGCTGTCATTTGTTCCGTGACGGGAACCGGCTGCAACTGAAAAGATGGAAAATTCATCACTAGCAAATCATCTTGTTTTTCTACGGTCAGAATGCCGCTAAGTGTATGGAAGGTCACTGTTTTCAGTTTGGGCTCTACAAAACGAGTAATGACATAAGCCGTAGCCAGCGTTGCATGGCCGCACAGTTCTACCTCACCGCCGGGAGTAAACCATCGCAGATGATAAACCGCTCCTTCTTTTACAGCAAAAGCTGTTTCAGAGAGATTATTTTCAACGGCAATATTCTGCATAATCTGATCATTTAACCACGTATCCATCACACAGACAGCGGCAGGGTTGCCTGTAAAAACTTTTTCTGTAAACGCATCCACTACATATTGTTTCATAATTGCCTCCTTATTTTTTTCGATTGAAAAGGTATTCACTGACCAATTGAATGCACTTTGGGAAACTCTTACGGCACAGGCCGATACGAAGATATTCATCCGATTTTTCCAGCACCGAAGAAGGAACAATCAGCACGCCGGTATTCTCCAAAATTTCCATACAGAATGCCATTGCACTTTGCTTTCCCTTTAATTTCACATATGCCATGGTGGCACCCTTAGGTGGAACATAGGAGAATATTTTTTCGTGTTGCTTCACAAACAGCGCCAATAGCTCGGCATTGCGATGGACAAGGGCATTATTACGCTGTATGATAGCATCTCGTTTATTCAGCAGCTCCCTTGCAATCCATTGACACGGCAGATTGGAGCACGTGCTGGTAAAATGGCGGTAATCCAGTAATCTATGCATGAGTCCCGGATTTTTGGTCGCTATCCACCCCAGCCGCAGTCCAGGAGCCGCAAAGGTTTTAGAAAAACTGCCCAGAACAACCGAATTTTCATACAAATCTGCAAATGAGGCATCCGAACAACTTTCCTCCATACGGAGAAAACGATATACCTCATCAGCTATCAAATAGAGATTATACTCACGACACAACGCTGCAATAGAAGCCATTTCACGGTCTGTTAAGCAGGCGCCTGTTGGGTTATGGGGATAATTCAAAATCAGCAGCCGAGTCTGCTTAGTAATTTTTGTTTTCAGCGTTTCCAAGTCAAATTCCCAGTTTTGCTCAAAACTAGGGCGATATTCGATAATAGAGCACCCAATCTCCTTTGCGATGACGGAAAGAGACTGATATGAGGGTGTTTGTACTACGATTTCGTCACCTGGTTTCAACAGCGCACGCATCGTGACATAGATGGTTTCCTCGCCACCGTTCATGACAGCAATTTGGTCAGGTGTGACGTTTTCATAGAGTGCAGACAGTTGCTCTCGTAGTAGCAGATATCCCTTTCCCAGTGCATAGCCCAGTGGCTCATCTGCATAGTCGGAAAGGTCGGACACGACGTCCTTCAGCGATAGGGATTCCGGGTCGGAACTCCCCATCATGTATTTAGATTTCGATTCATATTGGGTGAAATAGGCATCCACTAGAAACTTACTCATATCCATAAGGAATTCCTCCAATGCTTGTGTTTTGTATGAGATTATTATATACTCAGGGATATAAATAAGTAAAATCGATGTTTATTATTATAATATGTAAAAGGATTATTTGAAGAATGCAGAGATACATTGCTCTTTTGAAAATAATTGAGGTTGGTAGTTTTACAAAAGCGGCTGACCTTTTGGGCTACACCCAGCCGGCTCTCAGTCAAATGATTGCTTCACTGGAAAAAGAGTTGTCCATCAAAATTCTATATCGTTCCCGTTATGGTATTCGCCTAACACCAGAGGGAGAAAGGTTGTATCCATCCATGCAAAACGCGGTAATACAATACCAGACCATGCGCCACACAGCAGATGAAATCCGAGGACTGGATTCCGGCATCGTGCGTATCGGAACGGTTTCCAGCGTATCTTGTCACTGGTTGCCTGGCATCATTCGTAGATTTTGGCAAAAATATCCGAATATTCAGATTGTGTTACACCAAGGTGACTATACGAGCATCTCAGAATGGGTACGTACTGGGGCAGTAGACTTTGGCTTTGTGAATCCTAACGCCGTCAAAGGAATGGAAACCACGTTCATCAAGTCCGGTGAATTTCGTGCAGTACTTCCGAAATATCATCCCTTGTCTGAAAAACAGTCCCTGTCCCTTAAGGACTTAGCGAATGAACCGTTTTTGTTACTGGAGGAAGGCGCATATAGTGAACCTTTAGAGGCTTTTCATGCGATAGGTATCACTCCAAATATCAAACTACGTGTCCATGACGATTATTCTATCCTGTCTATGGTAGAGCAAGGGTTAGGCATTTCTATCTTGACTGAACTTGTACTGCGCAAGACAAGTTATGAGGTAGTGGCACTCCCCATTGACCCTGTAATCATCAGAACTATGAGTATTATCACAAAAGATAAAAACACACTGCCACAAGCGAGTAAAAAATTTATTCACTATTTATTAGAAGAAAAAAATTCTTTATACTAATTTTTTAATTTTTCATCTTTAAAGGTCACCCATATACTCTTTCTCCCTACGGGAAAACCACTGCCAACTTCCATCAAGATGCGTATCCGTATAGGTTCAGATTTATAGCATAAAATAGACCTCCTAAAGTCAGACCAAAGATCTAACCTTAGGAGGTCGGTTTATATTGTGAATGAGTAGGAATAAGTCAGGCAGTATTGTCCTATTACGGGGCCCCGCTGGCCATGACCAAGCCGATTACCTCTGCTGCCCCGTTTCGCTTCAAGGCTTTGGCACAGGCCTCGAGGGTTGCACCGGTGGTGAAGATGTCGTCGACAAGGAGGATATGCTTGTTCTTAACATCGGCTGTTTCTCGAAGGCCGAAGGCTCGATGAACGTTTTCGGAGCGCTGGCTTCTGGGCAGGTTCCACTGAGCATCTGTGGGACGCAAACGCTGGAGGATGTCGGCCCAGCGATAATGATCGTCAGCCCATGTTTTGAAAAGGCTTTCGACCTGGTTGAAGCCGCGGCTTTTCATTTTCTCCGGTGCTAAGGGCACGGGAACGACCATATCGATGGCTTTCAATCGTTCGGGCCAGGGAAATCGTTCTAATAAGACGCGGCAAGCTTGGCATTTTCCCTCTCTGCCCTTATATTTAATATCGTGAATCAGACGGCGCATAGCCCCGTCGTAGTCGGCCAAACAGTAACAGGCGTCGAGGGCCTTCAACTGTCGGGAGCGGTTGATGCGCCGCGGATACCAGACCGACGCCAGGCACGACGGGCACCAGTCGCCGTCGCGCTTCATGAGGATGCCGCAGGCCGGGCAGGTCGGCGGATAGAAGAGGTTGGTAATAAGGGTGAGCAGTGACATAAAAATGCCTCCTGTCGCAAAATATTACGTAAGCAGCTCTCCTTGGAGCCGCGGGATGAGCAGCGTAAATCGCCGGCTCGTCCGCTGATTCTGAACGGCCGTTTGGACGGCCCGTTTAGTGCCGACTAAGATGACTTTTCGTTTAGCCCGGGTGACGGCCGTATAGAAAAGGTTTCGCTGGAGCATGATGGAATGGCTGTTGACCAGGGCCATGATGACCGTATGGTATTCGCTCCCCTGGCTCTTATGGACGGTAATGGCATAAGCCAGGGTGATTTCATCGATTTCCGCGCCTTCATACTTGACGTCCTGTTCGGGATAACGGACGTAGACCATGTCGTGCTGTACGGCAAAGATTTGACCGATGTCGCCGTTGAAGACGCCTTTTTCATAATCGTTGTGCTTCTGCATGACCTTGTCGCCGACGCGGAAAATCATGTGGCGGCCCTTCAATTCGCCCTTCCCCAAGACGGGCGGATTGAGCCGTTCCTGAATGAGCTGGTTGAGGTTATCGACGCCGCAGGGATCCTTGTACATAGGAGACAATACCTGGACGGCAAATTCGTCGCCTGTTTCCTCCACTTCACTGCGATACAAAGCGCTGATCTGCGTCGCCCCGTCGGCTTCAGTCTCGATTTCGACGAAGCGGAATTCCAGATCTTCGTTGACCACCGGCAGGCGGCCGTTATTGATGAGGTGAGCGTTGGTGACGATGCGGCCCCCTTCTTTTTGACGGAAAATCGTGTCTAAGCGGACGACGGGAACCGTTTCCGAGGCGATGACATCGTGGAGGACGGCGCCGGCTCCGACCGACGGCAATTGGTCGGCGTCCCCGACAAGGATGCAACGGCACTGGGGCTTCAAGGCATTCAGTAAGTGGTACATCATTTCCATGTCGAGCATGGATACTTCGTCGACGATGACTAAGTCGGCCGGCAATAACTTCGTTTCATTGTATTCAAAGGACTGGACCTTGCCGACATGGCCGTCGGGAATGAGGAGTCGATGGATGGTCTTCGCCTTTCGCTGCGTCGTTTCGGCCAGTCGCTTGGCGGCCCGTCCCGTCGGCGCACAGAGCAGGATGCGCAGGCCTTCTTGTTCGGCCAAGCGGATGATGGTCTGAACGACGGTCGTCTTCCCCGTCCCGGGGCCACCGGTAATGACGGTTATCCCCGATTGAAGGGATTTTTCGACGGCTTCCCGCTGCTTGTCTGCCAGTTCAAAATGACAGGAATCCTGCCATCGGTCCAGAAAGAGCTGAACATGCGTTTTCATAGAAAGAGGCTTCATGGCAGCCATCTCACGGATGCGGTCGGCAATATATTCTTCCTCTTCATAGGCTTCCGGCGTATAGACGTAGACCGTCCCCTCAAAATCCGCCGTCCGTAATTGCCCCATATCGACGGTATCCTGTAAGATATCGTGGAGGCACAGGGCATCAGCCTGCAGGAGAAAGGCCGCCCGCCGTACCAGCTCGGCATCAGGAATGCAGACGTGGCCGTTTTGGGTCATAGTCTGAAGAACGTAGGCCAGGCCGGCGCTGAGGCGCTGCGGCGACTGGCGGTCCATGCCGTACGCCAGGGCAATCTGGTCGGCCGTCTTAAAGCCGAAACCATCGATTTCATGAATCATCCGATACGGTTCTTCGGTCAGGACGTATTTCACATCGTCACCATATTTTTGCAGGAGCCGACCGGCATAGCGTCCAGCGACGCCGTGTTGTTCCAGGTCATAGGCGATGTCGTTGATCTGTTTTTCTTCGTAGAAAGATTCCGTTATGACGGCCAATTTTTTAGGGCCGATGCCTTCGATTTCAAGTAAGCGCTGAGCGTCCTTTTCCAAAATGTCCATCGTATCCTTGCCAAAGTGGGCAACGACGCGGTGGGCCAAAGCCGGCCCCATTCCTTTGACGGCGCCGCTTCCGAGGAAGCGTTCGATGCCGTCGAGGGATTCGGGAATGACGCGGCTCCAACCGTCGGCCGCAAACTGGCGTCCATAGCGCTTGTGCTGGACCCAGTGGCCTTTTACTTCTAGGCGGTCGCCGACGAGGGGTTTCGTCCCGTGACCGGTTACGGTATAAGTCGTATCGTCGCTTTCATCGTGGAGGCGAAAGACGCGGTAATCCGAATCGGAGGCTTCAAATAAGATGCGTTCGGCAATGCCTCGTACAATAAGTTCTTCCATCATCCTATCCCCATGTGTTCCCGTTCATATTTTTTGCTTTCATCCATGATGCACTGGTAGATGCGGCGCAAATAAGGAGCCAAATTTTTCTGCTCCGTCAAATTAGAAATCTTATCCAGCACCTGCCGTTCCCTCCGCGGATCATAGACTTCCATATGGTGTTCTTTTTTATAAGCGGCAACGGCAGCCACGACCTGCATGCGCCGCTCCAAAATCTTGGCCAGCTCCCGGTCCAATAAGTCAATCTCCCGGCGGCATTCTTCTAATTCCATAAGCTATCCTTTCCTTTTACGCATGGTAATACTATTATTATAGCGGAAAAGCCCCTAAAAGGCTATAAACGTTTCGCTACCCTATATAATTCTTGCATAATTGCAGAATATTTATTTGTCATCGACGCCAACATCCTATATAATATATTCGTATGAGTTTTTTTAGATTCTAGTTATCAATTTAATACAAAAGGTTGTGATTTTGCATGGAAGAAACTCAACAGCAGCAGCAAAAGCTGCGCCGCAGTCTGAAAGCCCGCCACATGAACATGATCGCCATCGGCGGTGCTATCGGCACCGGCTTGTTTGTCGCCGGCGGTGAAACAGTCAGCACTGCTGGGCCGGGTGGGGCACTCGTCGCTTACGCACTCATCGGCATCATGGTCTATTTTCTTATGACGGGACTGGGTGAAATGGCTTCATACCTTCCGGTCAGCGGCTCCTTTGAAACGTATGCCAACCGCTACGTCGACAAATCCCTGGGCTTTGCCCTGGGCTGGAACTATTGGTTCAACTGGGCCATTACCGTTGCCGCCGAACTCGTCGCCGGCGCCCTCATCATGAAGTACTGGTTCCCCGACGTACCGGCAGCCCTCTGGAGCGGCCTGTTCCTAGTCATCTTATTCGCCCTCAACTACCTGTCGACCCGGTCGTACGGCGAAAGTGAATTCATCTTCGCCGGCATCAAGGTCCTGACGGTCTTGATCTTCCTGTTTACAGGGACCCTCTTGATTTTGGGCCTCGGCTCTGAACCGTCACCGGGCTTCGTCAACTGGACCGTCGATGAAGCGCCCTTCGTCGGCGGCTTCACGGCTATGTTGGGTATCTTCATGGTCGCCGGCTTCTCCTTCCAAGGGACGGAAATGATCGGCATTGCCGCCGGTGAAAGTGAAGATCCGGAAAAGAATGTCCCCCGTGCGGTCCATTCGATTTTCTGGCGTATCCTCATTTTCTACTTAGGCGCTTTTACGGTCATCGGCTTCCTCATTCCTTATACCGATCCGAACCTGCTCAATACGGATATCGTCAACATTTCCATCAGCCCCTTTACGCTGGTCTTTGAACGCTTCGGCTTAGTCGCCGCCGCTTCGATCATGAATGCTGTCATCTTGACGGCCGTCCTTTCGGCCGGCAACTCGGGCCTCTACGTTTCCACACGTATGCTCTACGCCATGGCTGAAACGGGGCAGGCTCCGAAATGCTTCCTCAAACTGAATAAGCGCGGCGTCCCGTCGTATGCCTTATTTGCAACGGTCGTCTTCGGTTTGGCCGCCTTCCTCACGTCCCTCATCGGCGAAGGAAAGGCCTATGACTGGCTGGTTAACATCAGCGGCATGGCCGGCTTCATCACTTGGATTGGTATCGCCATCTGCCACTATCGCTTCCGCCGGGCCTATATCGCCCAAGGCAAGGATCTGAAAGACCTGCCGTATAAAGCAACCTGGTTCCCCTTCGGCCCTCTCTTGGCATTGATCATGTGTATCATCGTCACGGCCGGCCAGAACTACTCGGCCTTTACCGGTGCCGAAATCGACTGGTACGGCGCCAGCGTCGCCTACATCGGCATTCCTGTCTTCCTGGCAGTCTTCCTCTATCATAAATTTAAACACAAGACACACCTCATTCCGCTGAAAGAGGTTGACCTGTCGCGTGATAAGTAATACCGAGACCGTCCGTCATGGGCGGTCTTTTTCTTTGCTCAATACTTTAAACTTAAACGTTTATCTATTTATTTTCAAAAAAATATTACTTTTCTTCCTTGACTTTTTAAGTTCTCGGTGATATCATAAGCCCATCAACAAAAAACGCCATAAACGCGACGACGCAAAATAGTACGTTCGAACCCCTCGTTTTCAGAGAGCTGCCGGCCGGTGCAAGGCAGTACAGGAGCCGAACCGAACTCATTGCCGAGCGGAGACGCTGAACGAAGTAGGCCGACACGGGAACTCCCGTTACAGAGCATGGATATCGCCGATGGCCGTATCCGAGAGTGCATCCGAAAGGATGAAACAGAGTGGTACCGCGGAAGGACATAACGCCTTTCGTCTCTTAGCAAATACCCTTGCAGAGAGACGAAAGGCGTTTTCGTTTCTCTCCCTGTCCATCAAAGGAGGAAACCATTATGGCCAATATTTCATCGATTAAAACGGCATCCCTCAGTATGTGCTTTTCCGTCGGCGCCGTCCTGTTCAGCTCTCACGCCGGCGGCGGCTTTGCCACAGGCAATCAGGAAAACGTCTACTTCGTCAGCCTGGGCTGGCTCGGTCCCATTACGGCGATCATCACCATGCTGCTCTTTACCCTGACCATCAAAGAAGCCATGAACATGTACAATTCGCGGCACCTCACCAGTTACCGCCAGTTATTCCAGAACTTATACCGCCCCTTTACGGGCATCGAATACTTCTTTGAAGCCTTCTTCTATATCATGGTCTTAATGGCCGTATCGGCTACGATTTCCGGTGCCGCTTCCGCCATCAACGCCCAAACCGGCCTCAACTACTACGCCGGTATCGGTGTCGTCGGCATCATCATCTTCTTCCTGACCATCTTCGGCGCCGGCCTGGTCCGCCGGGCCACGACCTACATGGGCATGGCCATCCTGGCCATGGTCGCCATCATTTTCTCGGTCGGCATCTATACGGCAGGTTCCGTTGAAGGAACCCAGGCCTTTACAGCCGTCATGGCCCAGGACTTTTCCGCCAACGGTTTCAGCAACGTCCCGACAGCCATTCTCCACGCCTTCACCTATGCCGGTTTCCAGTGCGTCGTCATCCCGACCATGATTGTCGTCGGCACTCCCTTAGTCACCCGTAAGAACTGCGCCACGTCGATGTGGATTTCCTTCGCCATGAACGCCGCTGCCCTGACCTTAGCCGTCGTCATGCTCTTAGGCTGGTCCGGCTTCTACGGTAAATCGACGCTGCCGACCCTGACCAGCAGCCAGGCTATGGGCTTACCGTGGCTGACCATCGTCTACAGTGCCTTCCTGATGCTGTGCCTCATTTCCACCGGCGTCACGACAGTCTTCGGCTTCACCGCTCGTTTTTCGGAAATCAATATCCTGAAAAAAATCAGCTCCCGCTCGGTCATCCGCGCTGCCATGGTCACGGCTTTCATCATCATCGCCTCGATGACCGTTTCCATCGCCGGCCTGACCAATATCATCAAATACGGTTACGGCTACTGCGGATACGCTGCCATCGCCATCATCATCGTCCCCTTCCTGACCATCGGCCGCTATAAAAATAAGCGCTATGCCAGTGATAAGGAATACCGAGCCCGCATCGACAGCATGAACGAAAATCCGCAAACGGCCCAGGCTTTCAAACCGACTGCCGAAGCTGCCGGCCACTAATTGACGATCACTCAAGGTATCCTCAAAAGAAAATCCCGCTCACAGACAGACAAAATGCCTTGCATCCACAAAGGTGCAAGGCATTCTTTATTGCTTATGATATTTTTTATTCAACTAAGCGGTCAGGTACTTTCAGTTTCATGAAACCGTATGTGCCGTTGGCAATCATCAGCAAGTCCCGATCCTGTACGTTGAGTTTCTGACGGATTTCAGCATCCCGATTCGCCAAAATCTTGGCGCTCCAATTGGGATCGATGAGGGACGAGCAGCCGGCAGCGACGATTTCCGAATGAGCCAGTGCCGCTTCTACGTCGGCACGAGTGCGAACGTCACCGACGGAAATGAGGGGCACGCGGCCGCCAATGGCGTCGTGGACATAGGCCAGCATCGATTTTTCCTGGTATTCCGGAAGGTTGGTCTTGCGGTCATAACGGGTCAGGGAAATATGGAGATAATCCAATTTCTTATCGGCCAGTTTATCGACGAGCCACAAGGTTTCCTTCAAATTGAAGCCCGGATCCGTTTCTTCTCGCGGCGAAAAACGGTAGCCGATGATAAAGTCGGGAACGTTCATGGCATCGATGGTTTCAATGATGCCATCGACGACGCGTTCAATAAAAGTATAGCGCTTTTCAAGGCTCCCACCCCATTTATCGGTGCGGCGGTTGGAATGGGGCGAAAAGAACTGGTGCAGCAAGTAGTGGTTGGCACCGTGGATTTCTACGCCGTCAAAACCGGCTTTGACAGCTCGAACGGCAGCCTTTTTAAAGTTTTCGATGATTTCTTCAATTTCGTCGTCCCGCAGTTCCCGCGGCGTTTCGGCACCTTTCTTGGCAGCGGCGACGGCGCTGGGGGCTACAGGCTGTTCGCCTTCGATGGTCTTGCTGTCGGTCATGCGGCCGGCATGGAAGATCTGAAGGATGGCCCGCGTGCCGTCCCGTTTTATCGTCGAAGCCAGTTTGCTGAGGTTGGGAATGAAGGCATCATCATCGACGCTTAATTCCCCGGTCCAACCCTTGCCATTGGGCTGGATATAGGCTACGCCCGTAACAAACATGCCGACAGCACCGGTGCGCATGCCGTAATAGGCGATTTCGTCACCCGTGACCGTGCCGTCATAATAACTCATGCGCGTCGTCATGGGCGGAATGGCCAAGCGGTTCTTTACCGTAAGGCCCCGTCTGAAAGTAAGGGTATCCGTTAAGTTAGTCACTGTCTTCACCTCTCTTGAAAGATTATGTCAGTATACGTTTAATAGAGGCACGCCATCATGCCGGCCTTTCGTTCTCAGTCCCGGTCGGACGCGCTTAAATTCGACGATTCCCGTCGGAATTGAATGTAGCCGTCATAACGGTGCCTGCATCGTACCATCTAGCGTGGTTTGTTTTATCATACCCCAGGCCCTCCAAACCGTCAAGAGAAGTCTCACTCCAAAATAATTATCAAGCTTCATAAAAATACCCGATATCAGAGGGGTTTCCTTGATATCGGGTATTTTCGTTTATTCAGTTTGTTGCTGTACGCCTTAATGGAAGCGCCAGGTCATGCCGGCATTGAGTTCCCATTCATTGTCGTAGGAGCCGTTGAAGTTTCGTTCAAATTCAAGCCACAGGCTGCGGTCGTTGCTGAATTCGGCCGTAATGCCGGCGCCGATATCGTACCACGTATCGTGGTCGATCTTATCGAAGCGCAGGCGTTCCAAGCCGTCAATAGATGTCAGGTTATAGGTGCGATTCCCGGCAAATTCATGGAGAATATCGGCCTTGAAGTACCAAGCCTTGTTAGCGTCGATGTCACGGCCGAGGCGGAAGCCCAGTCGGCCGATGAGGCTGTGGACGCTGTCGAAGTCCTGGCCGACGCCGTCATTGCTCCGGAAATCGTATCCGTTAATGTGCGTATATTGGAGCTGACTCTGAGGTTCGATATACCAGGCATCGTTCAAGACCTTCTTGCGGCCCCATTCGACGCTGGCCTGCTGGTACCAGGTACCGAAGGAGCTCTTCGATTCGTCACCGTCGAAAAGTCTTGCCATCCCTTCGCCGTTCATCTTCCCAATGCGACCGACGACGTCGAGGTAATGGCCGTTCTGTCCGAACCAAGTCCGGTACAAGCTGCCCGTATAGCCTTTGTATTTCCCATTTCCTTCATCAAAGGAGGTTTGGCTCTTGAGGTAACTGAAGGACAAGCCCTGACGAAGAAGGCTGCCATCATCTCCGTTCACCGGATCGTCGTAGCCGAGTTCAAAGCGGTTGCCGTGGCCGTCATAGCTGTCGCGGCCGATATGGCGGTAGGTCCAGCGGGCCCACATGCCCGAATTTTCTCCGGCGGCATAACGAGCTTCACCGAGTCGCTTATTAAGGGTATCCATATGGGTCGCTAAGTCGAAGAGGGCCCGATTCTGTACGTCGGCGGCCGGAACGACGTTGCTTTCAACCCTATCGACAGCCGTGAAATACCAGTCCGTCATATCGTCCGTCGTTTCATGAGTGAGTCCGATAACGGGGTCATAAAGATGACCTTTATGGGCGATGCGTCCCTGAATGGAACTGGTAAGGATGGCGTCACTATTATATAAAGAGGCGATATACAAGCGGTCATTGACGGTCATCTTATCGAGGTTCATGGCCGACGAATCAGCAACCACTTTCTGCGTTCCCGTGGCGCTGTCGGTCACGGTCACATAATCGCTGTTGGCCGTCGCGCCCTTCCTTCCCTGGTTGGACAGCCAGTCCAAATCCATGGCCAGCGTGCCTTCACCGGAAAGGGTATTGACCGTTAACTGCTGACCGGTCCGGCGGCTGTCTTTCATATTGACGGTGCCGTTATTGGTAAGGCTGGTCAAAGAGCTATCGCCGGTTACATTCCAAACGGTCCCATTCTGAAGGGTCAAGTCCAGCGTCCCCGTGCTTTCATCGGTACCGTCTGCTGCTCGATTGCGATAAGCAGCACGAGTAAGGTCTGCGCCATCAGACACGGTCGTCGTCCCGGTCAGGTACGAGCCGGCCTTATTGAGTTCCAGCGAAACAGTGCCGCCGTCGGCAACGATATGGCCTTCAATGTATTTCGCTGCATCAGCTGCAGTCGCCTCGATGACACCGCCACCGGCAACCCGTAAAGCCGTATCGGTGCTGTGAATCTTCAAAGGGCCGTTGAAAGTGATGGTACCGTCATTTTGAGCAACAGCGCCATCAGCACCGTTCAGGGCGGCTTCTCCGCCGACGGTGATAGTACTGCCGTCAGCCATAAGTCCCGTCGCCGTGCTGGTGATCGTCAAGGGACCGTTAAAGAGGATTGTTCCGCCATTTTCAGCGATAGCTCCGTCGGCTGCAGTAAGGACAGCTGCCCCGTCGAGCGTGATCCTGCCCTCATCGGCCGTAAGTCCCGTCGCCGTGCTGGTGATCGTCAAGGGACCGTTAAAGAGGAGCATTCCGCCATCTTCAGCAAGGACTCCGTCGGCCCCATTCAGGACAGCTTCACCTGCGACAGTAATACGACTATTATCGTCGTCAGCGATAAGTCCGATATCCGTACTGCGCATGGTCAAAGGACCTTTAACGAGGAGAGTTCCGCCGTTTTGGGCGATAGCTCCGTCAATAGCCTCGACATCAGCAGTACCGTCCAAGGTAATATTTCCGTTATCAGCCGTAAGGCCTACAGCACTGCTATTAAGCGTCAGGGATGGGCCGGTAAAGATAATTTTTCCGCCATCGGTAACCACAGCTCCGTCTGCCGTATCCATGACGACCTTCCCACCAAGAGTGATGCTGCCGCCGTTGTCAGCATAGGCTCCGACAGCTCCCTTATTCGAAATGGTCAGAGTCCCCGCGGTGGCCTTAGCCGTAATATCAGCCTTCCCACCATCGGCATAGAGATTGGCAATTGACAGAGCCAGACTATCCGCTCCCGTCGTCGAAAGGAGCATATCGTTACCGGCTTTCAGGTTTACCCTGCCCTTTGCATAAACGACAGGCGCTGCAACGCCGATATCCAAGGTCATGTCGTGACCTGCCGTGATATCAGCCGTACTGCTCTCATCGGTATCAATCAGACTAACCGCTTGGCCGCTCTTGGTACTGACGGAAATATCATTTCCGGATCCTACCGTGACAGACGCCCCCTCCTTAAGGTCAAACATTTTTACCGACTGGGCATATTTCAGAATAATATCATGTCCGGCATCGATAGATGCCTTGCTTCCAGATTCTAAAACATGAACAGGGTTCGCATTTTCCGTCTGATTATTATAGATAATATCGTTCCCGGCCTTAAAATTGACTTCCCCCTTCTCCTTACCAAATACAACACGATTCACACCTTTATTATTGAAGCGGATATCATTATCGGCAGATAGGCTCACTTGACTCTGATTCTCCGCGTGAATCATCTGATTCGTACCGTACTTTGGATTCTGACCATACTCCTGATTCAATATCACATCGTGATCAGCATGTATATTCGCTGTTCCCTCCTCTTTAAGCTCTATGATAAAACTCATGCTGCCATTCGTTACAACGACATCCTTCCCTGCCGATAGAGAAAGAACACTCTCCTTATCTCGAATAAAAAGCGGTGAAAAATCATTATTATTTTCAATCTTATTAAATTCAATATTGTTTTTCGCATCAAGAGAAATGGTATGGCCTTCCCCCCGAGAAAAGATAGCAGAAACCTTATGGAAGTTGCTAACTATATTGTCGGCATTCGTAATCGCAACTTTATTATCATTTCCGCCTGAAAAATTGATAAAAAAACCACGGTCCCCGGTGGTCAAAGAATGTCCATCCATATCGAGGGTAAAGGACTTATTGCCTTGACCACTCGCGCCAATAATCGGCCAACTGTCGCTAGGATCGTTGTTATTGATTGTCACATCTCCGGTGGCCTTGACTTTTTCGTCATTCTTATCCACCGTAACCCCATATTTCCAAGGCGGAAGGGTATATTCATCGGATATCGCCTCTCCCTCCGTCCAAAGGGTGGTACTGGCATAGGAACCGGCCACCGGCATAGCCAGCAGCATGGTCAAAATACAAGCTCGTAATACATTCCGTTTCTCAGTTTTCATTCAAAATGCGGGCAGGATACTCCGACCTCTTAGGTTTGGGAGGAATGCCCGCTTCACCTCACTTTCTTAAACGACTAGAATTTTAGTAAAATATATGATATGGTAGTTTTGATGAAAGTAATATAATTTTAGAAAGGCCGGTGAGAAAAGTGTACGACCTGACCAAAACGATAAAACTTCGCATCCATGTTTCGCCAGAACAAGAAATCCTGTTTCGTCAAATGACGGAGCGTTATCGTCAGGCCTGCAACTTTGTGTCACAACACATCTTTGATAACCATTTCTCTTTGGCTTACCAAAACCTTAACAAAGAGCTATACAGCGATCTTCGCAAACAGTTTGGGCTGAAGTCACAGCTTGCACAGTCATCCATCAAAACGACTATCGCTCAATACAAAACCGTCAACGAGCAACTCTTACACTCCCCTTTTAAATACAAGGACCAAGACGGTACCTGGAAATACATCACCAAAACGCTCGAATGGCTTTGGAAGCCTATATGCTTCAAGCTCCCGCAGGCGGATTTGGTTCGCAACCGCGATTACAGCTTCGTTGATGACGGAAAAATGCTGTCTATCAACACCCTTGGAAAACGAACCCGTTGTACCTTTGAAGACAAGCCTTTCGTGGAGTACCTTAATGGCTCGTGGAAGCTCGGTACGGCAAAACTAGTTGAACTCAAAGGACTGTGGTATCTTCATATTTCGATTACCAAAGCGGTTGAGTCCTTCCGGAAAGAGAACGTCCGCCATATTGTCGGTATAGACCGTGGCCTTCGTTTCCTGACTGTCAGTTATGACGAACAAGGCAAGACAAGTTTTGTTTCTGGGAGAAAAATTGCAGCCAAACGACACAAGTTTCTCAAAGTCAGACAACAACTTCAATCCAAAGGAACAAAATCTGCAAAGCGTCGGCTCAAAGCCATTTCAGGGCGAGAGAACCGTTGGATGTCTGATGTAAATCATCAGATTTCTAAGACACTCGTCGAGAAATACGGCAAAGATACATTGTTTGTGCTGGAAGATTTGACGGGTATCAGCTTTGAAGAATCGAATCTCTCCCAGCATACAAAGGTGCAGCGCAGTGACCTGCGGAGCTGGCCTTTCTATCAACTGGAGCAATTCCTGACCTACAAGGCTCACGAAAATCACTCTGAGGTGCTGAAAATCTCGGCAAAATATACATCGCTACGCTGCCCAAAATGCAACATAATCCACAAAGAAAACCGTGACCATAGTAAGCATCTGTATCGCTGCCAATGTGGGTATCAATCCAACGATGATCGAATCGGTGCGATGAACATCCAGCACCTCGGAATTAGGTGGATTTTGGGAGATAATCACCCTCGTTACGAGAGGATAATAACGGCCTCGGAGTAAATCTCCCCGGCAAAACGGGCATAGTCAACTGTCCGATGATGTAGGCAGAATTAGGGAGACATCTCCAGGATGTCGCGACTACCTATGCGTTTCTGACTTACAAGCCACCTATTCTATAAGCGGTGGTAGTTGACTGTATCCTCTCCGAACATAAAAAACCCGAAATTCGTTCATTTTATTAAAGTATAAATTACTTTTGGTCATTTATCTATATACTTTTGTAATGTATAGGTCATTTATATGTATAATATTTGTAAGTTTTATGATGATACAATGTATTTTCCGATATTTTTTCTGTTATATATGTATTTTTTAAACGAAAAAGTCCCCGATATCAAGGTATTTCGCCTGATATCGGGGATAATAGTTTATTTATTCAATTGTTTCCCTTATTTTCCTTAATGGAAGCGCCAAGTCATGCCGGCGTTGAGTTCCCAATCGCGGCCATAGGAACCGTTGAAGGTTCTTTCGAATTCAAACCACAGGCTTCTGTCATGACTCAGTTCGGCCGTGATGCCGGCACCTACGTCGTACCATGTATCGTGGTCGGTCTTATCGAAGCGCAGGCGTTCCAATCCATCCACGGAACTCAGGTCAAAGGTGCGATTGCCGGCAAATTCATGGAGGATGTCGGCTTTGAAGTACCAAGATGTATAGGCGTCAAGGTCTTTTCCGAGGCGGAAGCCTAAACGGCCGATGAGACTGTTCATGCTGTCGAAGTCTTGGCGGATGCCGTCACTGGTCCGGAAGTCGTATCCGTTGATATGCGTATACTGGAGCTGGCTCTGAGGCTCGATGTACCACTGATTATTCAAGGCTTTCTTGCGGCCCCATTCGACGCTGGCCTGCTGGTACCAGGTTCCGAAGGAGCTCTTCGATTCGTCACCGTCGAAGAGTCTCGTCGTCCCTTCGCCGTTCATCTTTCCAATGCGGCCGACGACGTCGAGGTAATGTCCCTTCTGTCCCAGCCAGGTCCGATAGAAGCTGCCCGTATAGCCCTTGTATTTCCCATTTCCTTCATCAAAGGAAGTCTGACTCTTGAGGTAACTGAAAGATAGGCCTTGGCGAAGGGTACTGCCGTCGTCTCGCTTGTCGGCGTCATCGTAGCCGAGTTCAAAGCGATTGCCGTGGCCGTCATAGCTGTCGCGTCCTAAGTGACGATAGGTCCAGCGGGCCCACATGCCCGAATCTTCACCGTCGGCATAACGAGCTTCGCCGAGGCGTTTATTGAGGGTATCCATATTGGTCGCAAAGTCGAAGAGCGTCCGGTTCTGTACGACAGCTGCCGGAACGACGTTACTTTCGACCTTATCAACGGAGCCGAAGTACCAATCTGTCGTATCGCCCGTCGTTTCATAGGTCAGGCCGATGATGTAATCATAGAGGTGGCCTTGATTGACATTGCGCTGTTGAATGGAGCTGGTGAGGACGGCATCGCTGTTATTGAGTTCGGCGACATAGAGGCGGTCGTTGACGGCCATCTTATCGAGGTTCATGGCCGACGAATCAGCAACTACAGTCTGCGTTCCCGTTGCACTGTCGGTCACGATCACATAATCGCTGTTAGCCGTAGCACTCTTGGCCCCCTGATTGGACAGCCAGTCCAAATCCATGGCCAGCGTCCCCTCACCGGAAAGGGTATTGACGGTTAACTGCTGACCGGTCCGGCTGCTGTCTTTCATATTAACGGTGCCGTTATTGGTAAGGTTAGTCAGGGAGCTATCGCCAGTTACATTCCAAACGGTGCCATTCTGAAGGGTCAAGTCCAGCGTCCCCGTGCTTTCATCGGTACCGTCTGCTGCTCGATTGCGATAAGCAGCACGAGCAATGTCTGCGCCATCAGACACGGTCGTCGTCCCGGTCAGGTACGAGCCGGCCTTATTCAAATCGAGAGAAATAGAACCATTGTCGGCCACGATATGGCCTTCAATGTATTTAGCCGAATCCTCTGCGGTCGCCTCGATGACGCCGCCGTCGACAGCCTGTAAAGCCGTGCCGCTACTGCGAATCGTCAAAGGTCCATTGAAATGGATCTTCCCGCCATTGGCGGCTACGGCACCATGCCCGACTTCCATGACGACGGGACCTTCGAGGGTAATGCTGCCGCCGTTATCGGCATAGGCACCGACGGCACCATCATTTGAAATGGACAGGGTTCCGTCAATGACCTTCGCCGTAATCGTGCCGTCGTCGGCATAGAGATTGGATTCGAGGGGATTTTCCCCATCTTTGCCGGCCGTCGAAAGAATCATATCATTACCGGCCGTCAAATTGGCCTTGCCGCCTGTATCGACATGGACGTTAGGGGCTGCGACGCCAATCTTTAGCACCATATCATGACCGGCTGAGACGTCAGCTGTACTCCTGGCATTCACGGCAATCATACTGAGCTCATCAATAGCCCCCGGCGTGTCAAAAATGAGGTCATGATTGGCCCGGACCGTCAATTGCGAATCGTCACGGGTTCGCAGGGTTCGCTGGGCATTGCTAAAAAAATTACGACTTCTCAGAGACAGAGACGAACCATACATGCTGTAAGCACTGGGAGTCAAAGCCAAGGTCTTCACCTTAAAGATGATATCATTGCCTGCCACGACGTCTGCCGAAGAGCCGTTCTTGACATTAAACAGATTGGTCGAGTAGAGACTGTCTATAATCAGGTCGTGGCCGGCCTTGACGTGAGCCTCCGTCTCATCCCCCAAATAATAAACGGGGTTGCTGTTTTCATGATTTTGATAATGGATAATGTCACGACCGGCTTCGATATGTATCACGGCTTGATGGCCATTTACTTCATTAGGATTCCCATCGCTATTAAAAATAATGTCATTGCCGGCAACGAGATGCGCCCTCCCTTGCTTCTCAACATAAACCATAACGACGTCATCTTTATTGTTCATGACAATATTGTTCCCGGCTGATAAGGAAAGGTCATTATCACCGCCCCAATAAATGATAGGATATTTGTCTTCAATCGTATCTTCTCTGGTTAAGCGAATATCTTCCGCAGCCTCTAAGGAAATGACATGTCCCGTTCCGGTAGCATGGATATCATGAGAGAGATGAGACGTGCTGACGATATTTTTTGCATTTTTAACGATAATCTTATTATTCTTCCCCTCGGTTAAATTGACAAACGAGCCGTAGTCTCCGGAAATAAGGCTATGCCCCTTCATATCGAGGGTAAAAACCTTGTTAGATCCATCCGTAGCTCCAATAATAGACCGGTTCGTATCGTTGGTGGTATCTCCGTCCGCAGCCTCCGTATTAGAGATAATCACATCATCCACGGCCTCAACATCTCTTGACTGTCTAAAAAAAATGGCGTTGTTTCGCCCCTCAATATGGTATTCACCACCGATTTTATCACCGGACAAGGGATAATCTTCTGCCGCCCAGACTCCGGTGACGGGCATAGCCATCAACATGGTCAGAATACAAGCTCGTAGTACCGTTTTTCTCTCTTTTTTCATAGTTTCGTCTCCACTGTAAACATTAAAATATCGGAACTTTTTTATCTAATTACATTGTAAATCATATCGAATTATAAATCTACACGTATTTGTTATTATTTATACTTTTAATTGTATTAAAATTGTTTTCTGGCTCTTTGTCAAATATTGGGGTGCCAACTAAATCATCCACCGCGAATGGACGTG
>OFMH01000031.1_pt1 | contig 97561 bp, 122 predicted proteins | sample 1541761 | NCBI WGS metagenome assembly OFMH01 (sample SAMN04209249, study PRJEB22552) | human gut metagenome | biome: gut; material: feces | host: Homo sapiens | place: USA: Oklahoma
TACAACCCCCACAACAGACTTTCACTGTCTAGATATATGCCATGCCCGGCATACCAAAAAAAGAGAAGACCACTAAGTCTTCTCTATTTTTCGATTTCCTTTAAGATGTTTTCAATCTTATTTCCCTGTTCAAGACTTGTATCTTGAATAAAGATCAATTCAGGCATCTTACGAATCTTGATTTTCTTTGCAACACCGGAACGAATAAATCCTTTTGATTGATTTAAAACACGCATACCTGCATCATTACGACCTTGTTTACCAAGGAATGTAACATACACTTTAGCTTGTGATAAATCACTTGTACATTGTACATCCGTTACTGTGCAAAAACCTAAGTTCGGATTTTTCAATTCAAATTGAAGAATGTGTGAAATCTCTCTTTGAATTGTCATCTCCATACGTTCTGTTTTTAATGACATACTATTCTTCCACTTCCTGATCTTCGAAGCCTTCTATAATATCTCCTACTTTAATATCGTTAAAGTTTTCAATTGTCATACCACATTCGTAACCATTTATAACTTCCTTAACATCATTGTCGAAACGACGTAATGATCCAAGTTTTCCTGTATAGATAACGATACCTTCACGAATCAAGCGAACTTTACAGTCACGTTTTATCTTACCATCCGTAACCATACATCCGGCAATTGTACCAATCTTACTTACCTTATAGATCTGACGAACATCCGCCTGACCAATAACAACTTCTTCATATACCGGTGCAAGCATACCTTTCATAGCAGCCTGTAATTCTTCAAGAGCCTTATAGATGATGTTGTGTAAACGGATTTCCACACCTTCTTCTTCGGCTTTTTTACGAATAGCTGCACTAGGACGAATGTTGAATCCATAAATAATCGCATTTGAAGCACTTGCCAATAAGATATCTGATTCTGTAATTGTTCCTACAGTTGAACGAATGACATTGATACGAACATTTCCATCGACTTCTAGTTTTTCCATACTAGCCTTTAAAGCTTCCGCAGAACCTTGAACATCGGCTTTGATCAAGACATTGATTTCTTGAACATCACCCTCATCAATTTTCTTAGCTAAATCTTCTAAAGACATAGCGCTTGTTGAATTACGTTCTTTTTCAATTTGTTTATCCAAACGATGACCCGCAATTTCAGCAGCCTTCTTATAGCTATCATAAGACATGAATACATCACCAGCTCTAGGAACTTCATTTAAACCAATGATTTCTACTGGACAGCTTGGTTCAGCATGTTTGATTTCCATACCACGATCGTTTGTCATTTTACGAACACGACCATAACTAGTACCAACTACAACACTATCTCCTGTGTGTAATGTACCACGTTGAACTAACAATGTGGCAACAGGTCCACGACCTTTATCCAACTTGGCTTCAATTACTGTACCAGAAGCATTTGTATCTGGATTTGCCTTTAATTCTTGCATATCCGCCACTAACAACATTGTTTCCAACAATTCTGGAACACCTGTTCCCTTTTTAGCAGAAACTTGAGTAAAGATTGTATCTCCACCCCATTCTTCAGGCATAATTCCAAGTTCACTCATTTCAGACATGATACGATCTGGATTTGCGCCTGGCTTATCAATTTTATTTACCGCAACTACAATTGGAACACCTGCAGCTTTGGCATGGTCTACCGCTTCCTTTGTTTGTGGCATGACACCATCGTCCGCCGCAACAACGATAATAACGATATCGGTAACTTCGGCTCCACGAGCACGCATAGCTGTAAATGCTTCGTGACCTGGTGTATCTAAGAATGTAACTTTTCTACCTTTTAATGATACCTGATATGCACCAATGTGCTGTGTGATTCCACCAAATTCATTTTCTGTAACATTCGCTTTACGAATTGTATCCAATAATGTTGTTTTACCATGGTCAACGTGACCCATGATTGTGACAACAGGAGGACGAGGTACTAATTTAGATTCATCTTCTTCTACATTTTGAAGTTGTTCTTCAATATCATCTTCGTCAACAACAACCTCTTTATGTACTTCCACATTGAAGTTCATACAGATCAATTCAATATCCTCATCTGACAATACTGTATTGATTGTTGACATATTTCCCATCATAAATAAGAATTTAATGATTTCAGAACTATTTTTGTGAAGCAATTGTGCTAACTGACCGACAGTAATCGCATCACTATATGTGATTTCCTTTACTGCTTCTTCCTTTTTAGGTGCATTAGACTGATACGAACTCTTATGCCCTTTTCGATTTGGTTTCTTTTTGTTTTTATTGTTGTTATAAGCCATCGAATCACCTAACCTTTCATCTTTTCGATAATCGCTTTGGCAAAGCCACTATCTACAATCGCAATAGCACTCATCTTTTTATAAGAAACATCATCTAATACAGATGGTTCTACCACTATATACGGCACATTGTAATATGTGCATTTATCCTGAATCTTCTTCATACGGTTTCGTCCGCATAAAGAAGATACAAGTACAAGTTTTGCTTGAGATTTTTGAATACTAACAAGTAAAGAATCACCCTTTGATACTTTACCAGCACGATAAGCTAGTTGTATCAAATTCGTAACTTTATTCATTGGTAATGATTGCTTCTAATTCCTGATAGACTTCATCGGGGATTTCAGTTTCTAAAGCTCTTTGTAAAGCCTTATTCTTTTTGGCAAGAGCCAACGTTTCTAAGCTTTTAGAAATATAAGCACCATGCCCATTCTTTTTACCTGTCAAATCGATCTCAATTGTTTGTTCAGGTGTACGTACCACACGAATCAAATCTTTTTTTGGGAAACGCTCTTGTGTTACGACACATTTTCGCATTGGAATCTTACGCATGAAACCAACTCCTAGTCATCATAATATTCATCATATTCTTCATAGTCAACATCATCGTCCCAGGCATTTTCATCTTCATATTCCTGTTCTTCGATTTCAGCCAACTCTTCTTCCGAATAGATTGGTTTCATATCTTCGTAGTTGAATTTTTTAACTTCAACTGGTTTCTTTTCTTCCTCAACCTTTTCTTTTTTAGGTTTAGAAACTTGAGGCTCCTCTTGTTTATTGGAAGCATCCGCCATAGATTCAAATTTAGAAGTGTATTCTTTGACATCGGCAGCTGTCTTTTCTTTACGATTTTGTTTCGCAATACGAGCCAATTCTTCCATTTCATCGACTTCTTTTTCTTCAACTGTATTTTCTTTTTCAAATAAAGTATCTTGAGAATGTTCTTCAACAGCATCCACTTCTTCATCTTCATAAGTAAAATCAGCTACATCAATATTTTCGATATCAGTTTCATTTGACTTTAATTCTTCAATCTTCTGTTGTTGCTTATAAGCACGTTCTTTGGCTTTCTTTTCTTCGTATTCTTCTTGCATTTTTGCACTAATAGCCATGTAATCAATGCCTAATTCCTGCATTTCACTTTCCGATTTGATATCAATCTTGTGATTTGTTAGTTTAACAGCCAAACGTGCATTTTTACCACGCTTACCAATCGCTAATGACAATTGGTTGTCTGGAACAACAACGATCAATCCATCTTTTACATTTTCATTTGGAATCACCGCAACACCCACACTAGGGCTTAATGCATTCGCAATTAACTCACTGATGTTGTCAGACCATTCGAAAATATCGATTTTCTCACCATGCAATTCTTCAATGATTGTTTGTACACGACTTCCACGAGGACCAATACATGCTCCAATTGGGTCAATGTTTTCATTGTGTGAATAAACGGCAATCTTACATCTTTCACCAGGATCACGGGCAATGGCTTTAATTTCAATAATTCCATTGTAGATTTCTGGAACTTCACGTTCGAATAAGCGACGAACAAATACTGGAGTTGCACGAGATACTAAAACTTGAGCACCCTTTGTTTCCTTGTTGACTTCAGTAATCACAACTAAGATGTTGTCGCCTTCTTTATAATGTTCTGTTGGAATCTGAGCTGATTTTTTCATCATCGCAAATGTTTTACCAATATTTACAATGACGAATTTTTCTTCAACCGTTTCAATCGTTCCTAAAACCATTTCATCGACTTTGTCACAATATTCTTCGTAAACCAATGCTTTTTCGGCTTCACGAATCTTTTGTTTCATTACGTTTTTGGCAAGTACAACAGCCGCACGATCAAAATCTGTAAAATCTACTTCTTCTCCAACCATATCACCTAATTGAATGTTTGGATTTTCTTTTTGAGCTTCTTCCAATTCGATTTCTAATTCATCATCTTCCACTTCTTCAACAACCATACGCTCGTGATAAATGTGAATCGTTCCATCCTCAACATCCACACGAACATAAGCATCTGGAATTTCGATGTGTTTGCGGTAAGCCTTTGTCAAAGCTTCTTTTAAAGCATCTTCAACAATTTCTTTCGTTAATTGACGATCTGTTTCAATGCCCTGTAGAGCTTTTGCTAAATCTGCAACTTTAATTTTTGGTTTCATCTTTTTTCTCCTATACCTTTACAGCCGTCATAATCAGCTGAATGTTACTCTTTTCAATAGTGATCTTCTTTGTTCTTGTTTTATCACGATATGAAATCGTTACATCATTTTCTGTAGCTTCAATTAGATCACCGATGACTTGATCTAAGCCTTGTTTTGGATCTTTCATTTTGACAAAAACATATTTGCCAACTGCTCTTTGAATTTCTTCATCCGTACGAAGCTCTCTTTCCGCTCCTGGCGAACAAACTTCAAGCATGTATTCTTTGGCATACCAGTCTTTTTCATCAAGCATTGTGCCAATCGCATCTGAGCAAGTTGCACAAGTATCCAAATCAATTGTACCGTCTTCTTTTTCAACCGAAACTCTTAATAATGGTGTACCCTGATTTGTAATCCATTCTAATTCATACAAATGGCATCCATTGTCATTAAGAACTTCTTCAATCCATTCTTTAAGATTGTCCATACATTTCTCCTTAGTAGCAAAATATAAGGAGTGGTACGACCCACTCCTTGAATTTCTATACAATCTATTTATAGCACAAAAAAACTTTTTTTGCAACTATTTGTTTTCTTCAAGCTCAACATGACGAAGAATAATCGTCTTGATTAGCTCAGCTGCAAGCTTTGGATCATCATTACATACAATATATTTGTATTGTGATACCATCTTCATTTCATTGCTTGCCTTGGCAAGACGCTGTTGAATGATTTCTTCAGGCTCTGTACTACGACCACGAATACGTCTTTCCAATTCCTCCATTGAAGGTGGAATAATAAAGATAGAAATCGCATCTGGACACTTTTCCTGTACTTGAATCGCTCCCTGCACTTCAATTTCCAATAAGACATTCTTTCCTTCATCGCGCAAACGATTGACTTCCTTTAAAGGTGTTCCATAATAGTTTCCGACAAACTCAGCCCACTCTAAAAGCCCACCTTCTTGAATGGCTTGCTCAAAATCTTCACGTGTTGAGAAGAAATAATCTCTTCCATCCACTTCTCCAGCACGTGGTTTACGTGTTGTCATTGATGTGGAATACGCCAAATTTAGACGTTCATCTGTTTCAAAATATTTTCGAATTGTCCCTTTTCCAACACCACTAGGACCGCTCAAAATGATTAATAGACCTCTTTGCATGACAATCTTGCTCTCCCTCTTTTCATCCATTTTACAAGTCCAAACCATGTGTGTCAAATTTAATTTAACTATGTTATAATTCTTATCAGACTAAGGAGGTCCACTATGGCTATTGACGGATTATTTTTATACAATATTCAAGAAAAATTAAACGCATATACCCCATGTAAAATTGGTAAAATACAAAATATCAGCGATGAAGAAATATTGATTCATCTACACACACGAAATGAAGGAAACCAAAAGCTTGTCATTAATGTACATTCCAACACAAACCGTGTATATATCGCAAACTTTATTCCTGGCATTCAACCAGAACCATCCAACTTTGTGATGGTCTTAAGAAAGCTCTGTTCACAAGCCATTGTCGAATCTTTTGAACAAGTAGGATATGATCGCATTTTATGTTTACACTTATCTTGTCGCAATGAATTTCAAGACCTTGTGAAGTACGATCTAAATATCGAACTTATGGGAAAATACGCCAATATGATCTTAGTTAAAGATGGCGTAATTGTAGATGCATTAAAACGTATTCCTGTATTTGAAAATTCTAAACGATTCATTCATCCTGGCGCAAAGTATGTAGCTCCTACTCAACCGGAGAAGAAAAATCCATTTGAAATCCAAGATATCGATTTAGATCAAAGTCTTGTTAAACAGATTTATGGCTTTTCGCCATTACTATCCAATGAATTTATGTATCGCATAAAACACAACGAAAAATACATCGATATATTAAATGAAGTTGTGAATTCAAATATACTCTATATCTATAAAAAAGACTTTCATTGTATTGAACTCAAACATTTAAATGAACAACCAAAGACCTATACGATTATGGAAGGCCTAAATCATTTATATGAAGAAGATGAACAAAAAAAGCGGATCAAAGAACAATATGGTGATATCATTCGTACTGTAGAAAAGGAAAAATTAAAACAAACAAAAAAACTTCCAAAGCTAGAACAAGCCTTAGAAGATGGAAAAGATTATCATAAATATCAAGAATATGGTGATTTGATCTTTGCGTATATGTATCAGATTCAAAAAGAAAAAACAATTGTATTACCTTCTTTTGAAACCAATGAAGATGTAACAATTCCAATTGATATGCGTTACGATCTAAAAACAAATGCGAATAAATACTATCAGAAATATCATAAGATGAAGCGTAGTCTAGTGATCTTAGAAGAACAAATTGAACAATGTAAACAAGATATTGAATACTATACACAACTTGAAGAACAGCTTCAACACTGCAGTGTCTTTGATGCTGGTGAAATTCGAGAGGAACTTGTTAAACAACGTGTATTGATGCCTAAAAAGGACAATAAACGTAAAAAGAAGAACAATAAGCCAAATGTCCTTCATTTAGAATTTGATGATTGCGAAATCTATGTAGGTAAGAATAACATACAAAATAACTATGTAACACACCAAGTCTCTAGAAAGAACGATTTATGGTTCCATGTGAAAGACTATCATGGTTCTCACGCACTATTAAAGAGTGAAGACTTTACCGAACCACAAATTCGATTATGTGCCATGTTAGCCGCGTATTACTCCAAAGGCAAAGATTCAAGTTCTGTACCCGTAGATTATTGTTTGATCTCACAAATCAAAAAGGTACCTGGATCTAAGATTGGTTTTGTGACAATGAAATCCAATAAGACCATTTATATTGACCCAGATGAAAATTATTTATTAGAAATCATTAAAAATCATCAAATAAAGTAAAAGAGATGGAAAATTCCATCTCTTTCTTTTATCCTTTTACTTCGACTGTAGAACCATCAGGACCTGGTGTGTTTTTCAAGTAATCAACGATTTCTTGACGCTTTTCTGCTTTACAAGGTTTACATGCGATATGATCCATATCACCTGATACCAAGGCTTCAGCCATACCACTACATCCAGGGAATCCACAACCACCACAGTTATATCCAGGTAGTAATGATGTTACTTTTTCTACACGTACATCTGCTTCTACTTTTAAATATTTGTCGGCAACACCTAGACCTAAGCCAAGTACTGCACCAAGTACAAGCATCATAATTACGGCTACGATTACCATATTTATTCTCCCTTCACTTGATTGTGAGCTGGATTGTTTGTGCAGGCATAATCCTTACATCCATCACAATCCGCTTTTAAATCTTCACACCCTTCTGGTTTGGGTGTTTTTTTATTCATTAAATACAAAACAATATAGATAGCGACTAATGCGCCAAAGAACAATATTGCCAATAAATATTTCATTATACAATTCCTGTAAAGCAAGAGAATGCCATAGCCATGATGGCAGCCACAATCAAGGCGATTGGATTACCAACGAAGGCATTTGGAACTTCACTTTGTTCTAGTCTTTCACGAATTGTAGAGAAAATGAATAATACAAGGGCAAATCCTAATGGAGTACCGATTGAGTATACTAACATTTGTGCAAAGTTATAACTATTAGAAATATTTACTAAACATACATTCAAAACAACACAGTTTGTCGTGATCAATGGTAAGTAAACACCTAATGATTTATAAAGTGCAGGACTTGTCTTTTTAATGAACATTTCTGTTAATTGAACTAAAGAAGCGATGACCAAGATAAATGTAATCAAATCCATAAATTCAAGTTGTAAAGGTACAAGTACTAAATAATAAAGTGCATATGTAACAAGTGCTGCAACAACGATAACGAAGACAACGGCAACACCCATACCGATTGCTGAGCTTTTCTTTTTAGAAACCCCCATGAATGGGCACATACCTAAGAATTGAGTTAAGATAACGTTGTTAACTAAAACACTCGTTACTAAAAGTGCCATTAATTCACCCATCTTACTTTTCCTCCTTCGCTGCAGCTTCTTCTTTTGCTGTTACATGTTGTTTATAAGCACCAACAGCAGCGGCTAAAACCGCAAATGTAATGAAGGCTCCAACACTAGATCCAAAGATGCTTACTGTGAAGTCTTCGGGAATAATGTGTAAGTTTAACCAAACTTGCGCTTCGTTAAATGGGTTTACCACTTTAATTCCACCTGTTGAAATCAATTCACGAATAAATGACATCGCTAGTACTGCTAGAGTATATCCTAAACCCATTCCTAAACCATCTAAAGCTGAATCTAAAACGCCGTTTTTACTTGCGAAAGCTTCTGCACGACCCAAGATGATACAGTTAACTACAATCAACGGAATGAATACACCTAAGCTTGTATTTAAACTTGGCGCATAGGCTTGAATCAACATTTGAATGATTTTTACCAATGTGGCGATGATGACAATATAAACGGGAATACGAATTTCATCTGGCGTAATTTTACGAACACATGAAATAATCACGTTGGACATGATTAATACGATAATAACACTAACACCCATACCAATCGCATTGTTTACAGTTGTAGTGATGGCTAGTGTTGAACAAATTCCTAAGAATAATGAGAATACTGGGTTATCTTTAATTAAACCCGCTTTAAAGTTTTCAAAACGATTCATCTAGATAACCTCCTTACTTTAATGTATCGACAAGTTTTGCCGCTTCATGAATACCACTCACAACAGGCCCAGAAGAAACAGTCGCACCAGAAATTGTATCCAATTCACCAGTCGCATCTTTTCCTTCTAGAGATTTTCTAAATGGAGCTTCTGTTACTTGTGATCCTAAACCTTTTGTATCGCCATTGCTGATGGCATTGTATTTGTCGATTTTCTTACTATCTTTATCAATAGAAACTAAGAATACAGTTCCTTCTTTATATCCACTAACACTCATGTTGAAGATATAAACGTTTTTATATTCATAAACCTTTTGAACCGTTTTAGAATCCAATGTTGCATCGACCAATTTAAAATCATTGGCGTTCGCATCTGGATACATAGCTAATAATGATTCTTTTTCTTGTTTTTCGTTATTTGCAGCAATAACAGGGGCAGTCATTTGATTCGCAAATGCCAAGGCACCACCGGCAACGGCTGAAACAATCGCCAAGAATAAACCTAAATGTACGATCTTGTTCATAGTGTTACCTCCACTGTTTCAACAACAGCTGCAGTTTCAGGAACCGTATCAACCTTTTGAATAGAGCTTGCTGCATAGAAGCTTATAGCTAAACCAATCAAAGCTAGACATGCACAAACAATTCTTGATTTTTTTACCAAATCCAATTGTTTTCCATCGAAGCAAGATTCGATCCAAGGCGTAAACATATTCATCAATAAGATGGAATATAAACATCCTTCTGGAAGATTTGCTTTTAAACGAACTAAAGTTGTTAAAATTGCTGCACCCATCGCAAATACAACACGACCACTTGCACTTGTTGGACTTGTGACTGGATCTGTCAACATAAATACAGCACCAAAAATAACACCACCTGTTAATAAGTGTAATAATGGATACCAAATAACAGCTGGAATTCCATGGTATGAATCAATACCTGTAATTAAAGCTACAACGGCTGTTAATACAAAGATTGTTCCTAAATAAACAACGGGAACTCTCCAATCAATAATTTGACGAAGGGCAAGTACTACACCAATAATCAAAATCAAGATTGAGAATGTTTCACCAATAGATCCAGGATACGTTCCTAAAGCTAGACCTGCAAAGCCTCCATATTGAGACAAGAATGAATCCAATACAGTTGCATTGCTTGGTAACCAATGGTATGTGCTCGCAATCACTGTTGTTGGTGTTGCTTGTGAAATTAGACCTACACTCACACCTGTAAAAGCTTGTAGAATCACAGCACGTCCTACAGCTGCAGGGTTAAAGATGTTTTGTCCAAAACCACCAAATAATAATTTCGCTAGTACAATTGCGAATACTGTCGCAATAATAACTGCATAACAAGACATATTCACAGGTACCATTAAAGTTAAAATGATAGCTGTTACCCATCCAAATGAGCTCTTTAAGAAAGTTTTAACATCTTTCTTCATAATCTTTGCGAAAATGGATTCGCAAACGAATGTAGTAATTAAAGAACAAGCTAATAAAAGAATACAATGTAAAGCAGCACTAGCTCCCCATGCAGAGGCATAGTAAATAAGGGCTGCTACAAACACAACAAGTAAACTTAAAGATAATTCTTTCATGATACGTTGTGTTGACAAGTTATTCTTAATGCTTGGACTTACATGAAAAGTAAATTTCATTTGAATCCTCCCTACTTTTTCTTAAGCATAACAATACGTTTTGCCTTACGAACATTTTCAGTTACATCGATATGAGATGGACAAATATAAGTACACATTCCACATTCGATACAACTCATAACGCCACGTTTTGACATTTCGTCAACGTCATTGGCTTTCAATGCAGCTGTAATTCTTACTGGCTGTAAACCACTTGGACAATGATCACTACATTTACCACAACGTAAACATGCGATCGCATCATCATTTGCAGCTGGAAGTACAGTTAATGCATTCATAGCACGATCAACGACAAACATATCATTGACAATGGTTTTACCCATCATAGGTCCACCTGAAATCAAGCGGACTGTATCTTGTGTATATCCACCACAAGCTTCGATGATTTCACTAACAGGCATACCAACAGGTACACATACATTGTGAGGATCTTTTACACATTCCCCACTAACTGTTAGATTCTTTTGTGTGATGGCTTCTCCTTTTTCAAAGGCTTTCGCAATCGCGATGGCACTTGAAGCATTTCCAATGATAGCACCCGCTTCTGCAGGTAATCCACCATATTCTTTATGTAATACTTCACGCACTAAAACACGTTCCCAACCCATTGGATACACATCAGGGACTGGACGAACCTCAACACCAGCTGCATCTGTCAATACAGATTTCACTTTTTCAATTAAATCTGGGTGAGATTCTTTGATACAAATGTAAACCGTTTTGGCTTCAGCCATTTTCTTCATGATTTTTGCACCTGTAACTAAATCTTTGGCATCATCCATGACAGATCGGTAATCAGCTGTGATATATGGTTCACATTCTACGGCATTGATCAATACATAATCAACTCCATCTGGTTTCATATATTTTACATAGGTTGGGAAACCAGCTCCACCTAAACCAACAATACCTGCATTCTTTACAAAATCAACACACGCTTCACGAGTAGCACTTTGCCAGTCTAATGGCGCAAAAGATTGAACTTTCGTTTGTTTAAAATCGCATTCAATCACCATGTGATTTTGTGGACGCAAAGAATTGTGCATACGCTTAGCAATTCCTTTGTAAGTTCCAGAAACACTTGAATAAATTGGCACATAAAAACCTGACTTTGTTTCAGCCAGTTTTGTTCCAACGGATACAGTATCTCCCTCTTCAACAAGAATATCAAAGTCTAAAGTACGGCCTGCAACCAAAGGAATATAGACTTCCTTTTTAGGCATAAGATGTAATAATTCAGACTTTTCTGTCAATTCTTTTTTACCAGGGATATGCTGTCTCATTGGTCCTAAAAATAGTGACATATAAATCCTACCTCCCATTTACACTTTTTAATCATAGGCCTTTTTTTTCACAAGTTCAAGATTTTTTTGACAATTTCCCATAATTCAGGTAAGTACTTACATTTACATTAAACGAAAAACATCTTATAATACTTTTATGCAAAAAAATAAATCCATTCTATCCTGGCTGGTAATATCCGTATGCTTTCTCATCTTTATTAGTTCTGTTATATTCTTTGTTCAAAATAAAGGTAATGAAACAACAGAAAACCTAAATGTTACGTTAACAGATGTTGGCTTTGACACGCCCATTACACTCAATTGCTCGTGTTCACAAGCCGATTTTGCCAAGTATACAAAGATTGTAAGAAAGACATTTAAAGAAAACAATAAACGCTTTGACCAGTACCACGCCTATAAAAATATGAATAACCTATATACATTGAATCATGAAGCTTATAATCATCCGATTCAAATGGATGAAACCTTTATAGATTGTTTAAAACTAGCCATGCAGATGCAGTCTGAAAACTCACAATTTGATATCAGCCAAGGCGCACTTTTAAATCTATGGCATGAGGCTAGAGAAAACACACAAATCCCTCCAAGTGATGACAAGATTCAAGAAGCTTTAAATCATATTGACTTAGATAAAATTCAAATATCTGGTCATGAAGTATCTTACTTAGATCCAGAACTATCCATCGATCTTGGTGCCATTGCCAAAGGATATACCGCTCAACTTGCCAAAGAAGCATTAAATAAAGCTGGCCTATCCAATGGATATATCAATGCGGGAGGTAATGTTGTCTTACTTGGCGAAAAAGAAGATGGCACAAATTGGAAGATTGGTATTCAAAGCCCAGATGCAAGTGATGCCCTAGTTCAATATTCAACAAAAAAAGCCACTTGTTTAGTTACAAGTGGAGATTACCAAAGATATTTTACATATAAGAATAAAAAATATTCCCATATCATTGATCCTAAAACCGGTTATCCTGCAAACTATGTTCGAAGTGTAACCGTCATCACAAAAGATTCAGGCAAGGCCGATGCCTTAAGTACAACGTTGTTCTGTATGAGTGTAGAAGATGGAAAGAAATATTTATCCACACTGGATTATGATGTACAAGCCATATGGATCGTAGATAAAGATAGTGATGTTTCATCGGATTTAGAAACAAAAGATTATAAAATAATCACAACTGATAAAATAAAAAACAGAGTAACTCTTGTCAATTAGAGTTACTCTTTTCATTTACATATTAGTCATGTAATACGTGGTTACAACGATCACACAATCCATCTTCATTATCAGATTCAGTATAGTTCCAGCAACGAGGACATACATGACCTGTAGCCTTCTCTACTTGTACCTGACAAACTTCAAATTGTTCTAATTCATCCGTTGTGAATGTAACTTTAGATACAATAAACCATTGTGCAGCATTACTTAATACACGATCCATAATTTCTTTTTGTGCATCACTTACATGTAATACGACATGCGCTTCTAATGATTTACCAATTAAACCTTGAGCACGAGCATTTTCAAGTGCTTTGAAGACATCCTTACGAACTTTGAATAATTCTTCCATATCCGTTTTGATTTTTTCAACATCAAAATCCAATTCTAGATCTTTGAATGTCGTTAAGTGGATACTTTCTGCATCAAAGTGCATGTAGTCATTGACTTCTTCACAAGTATGAGCCAAGATTGGAGCCCACAATTTAGTCATCACTTCAACGGCATTATAAAGTACAGTTTGAACTTGACGACGAACTGGTGCATCTTCTTTTTCAATATAAAGAATGTCCTTTGTGTAATCTAAGTAGTAAGCGGATAATTCATTCGTCATTAAGTTTGTCAAATATGTAACAACATCGGAGAAACGATATTCATTATAAGCTTTTCTACAGAAATCTACGGCATCTTTTAATTCAGTTAAAATATATTGATCCAATTCACTTAATTCATTGAAGTTTACACAATCTTTTGCCGTAAATTTTTGATCATCTAAGTTTGCCATTAAGAAACGCAATGTATTACGTACTTTACGATAGTTTTCACTGACTTGTTTCAAGATCTTTTGACCCATTGAAACATCCGCTTGATAGTCTACACTACATGCCCATAAACGTAAGATATCCGCACCATATTTCTTTGTGATTTCACTAGGAGCTACGGCATTCCATTGTGATTTAGACATCTTAACGCCCTTTTCATCCATAACGAAACCATGTGATAAAACTTGTTTGTATGGAGCTTTACCATGAACAGCAGTACCAACAATCAAACTAGAGTTGAACCATCCACGATATTGGTCACTACCTTCAAAATATAAGTCAGCAGGATAACCTAAGCCACGATCCATCATAGCGCCTGTATGACTTGATCCTGAGTCAAACCAAACATCCATAGTATCTGTTTCTTTACGGAAGATACCATTTGGTGAATGTTCATTTGTATATCCTTCTGGTAATAAATCTTTAACATCTCTTTCAAACCAAACGTTTGATCCATATTCACCAACTAATTTGGCTACATGATCAAAAATAGCTTGATCCATAATTGGAGTATCGTCTTCTCCATAAATAATAGGAATTGGAACACCCCAAGCACGTTGACGAGAAATACACCAGTCATTACGATCGGCGATCATATTGTGCATACGTTGTTCACCCCAAGCAGGTACCCAAGATACAGAGTGAATTTGTTCTAACAGTTCATCACGAATTTGATCAATTGACGCAAACCATTGTGTTGTAGCACGGAAAATAATAGGTTTTTTAGTACGCCAGTCATGTGGATAAGAGTGGGTAATAAATTGAAGTTTTAATAATACACCCAATTCATCTAATTTTTGAGTGACTGTCTTATTGGCATCTTCCACATATTGGCCGGCAAGCCATTCACCAACATCATCCATCATACATCCTTGTGCATCAACGTTACAATATACTGGTAAACCATATTTCATACCAATGTTAAAGTCATCCACACCAAATCCAGGTGCTGTATGAACACATCCAGTACCAGCATCGGCTGTTACGTGATCTCCACACATCAATAAACTTTCTCTTTCTGGATACAATGGGTGTGTACATGTAATATATTCGAATTCTTTACCTTTGAAAGTCTTTAAAACATCACGTTTTTCAACTTCAAACTTATCACATAATTCTTCAACCATGCTTGATAGCATAATCAATTTTCCCTTTTCTGTATCCACTAATGAATAGTCAAAATCAGGGTTTACACTAATTCCTAAGTTTGCAGGAATTGTCCAAGGTGTTGTTGTCCAAATCACAAAGTTGCAGTCTGTATCCAATACACCTTTTCCGTCTTTAACGGCAAATTTAACATAAATAGTTGGACTCTTTACATCTTTATATTCAACTTCAGCTTCCGCCAATGCAGACTCGCTACTTGGTGACCAATATACTGGTTTTAATCCTTTGTAGATCAAGCCTTTCATAGCCATCTTTCCAAAGATTTCGATCTGGTGTTTTTCAAAACCCTTTTGAAGTGTGATATATGGATGATCATAATCTCCAATCGATCCTAAGCTTAAGAATCCAGCTTTTTGATTGGCTACTTGTTTTAAAGCATAGTCGTAACAGATTTTTCTAAATTCAGCAATTCCCATTTTCTTACGGTCATACCCCAATTTAGTCACAGCTGTTTCAATTGGTAAACCATGTGTATCCCATCCTGGAATATATGGTGTGTTGTATCCTTCCATAAAGTGAGATTTTACAATGACATCTTTTAACACCTTATTTAAGGCATGTCCTAAGTGGATGTCACCGTTTGCGTAAGGAGGACCATCATGTAATACAAATGATTCAGCTCCTTTTCTTCTTTCTAACATCTTTTCATACAATTTTTCGTCTTGCCAGCGCTTCTGGAAACCAGGCTCTTTTTTAGTCAAATTTCCACGCATTTCAAATGCCGTTTTAGGCATATGAAGAGTTTCTTTGTAGTCCATACTTTATCTCCTTTTCCAAATAAAAAAACGTCCTAATAAAAGGACGTAATAAACACGCGGTACCACCTTAATTCATAGTTTTCACTATGCACTTTCATGAGATAACGGCTCAACCGGATCAAACTACTATCATTTCGTAAGATCAGCTCAAAAGGGATACCTTAATTCTTATTCATACAATGTTTCACCAAAGCTCATTGCTCTCTTAAATCCTAACGAATAAAGGCGTGTCTTTATCTTAGCTAAATATATTGATCAAAGTTCAAAACAAGTCTTCCCTTTTTTGTGGTAGAAACCACTTCTTTAAACTGGAATCGACCTGTCTTTCTGATTGACACGAAATCATTATTGCACAATTGTAAATTTTGTTCAAGTACCACATCATTAACTTTCACAAATCCTGCATGAATCTTTTTTAACGCTTCACTTCTAGAACAATGTGACAATTGCGCAACTACACTATCTAAACGTAAACTGCTGCACATAATATGTATTTCTTTTTTGTTATTTTCCGTAATGATATAGTCTAAACACTCTTCAAAATGCACTGTACACTTACCAATCTGCTTACAATTGTCAATGATGTATTTTGAAATTTTTTCTTTACAAAAGATATATAGATCCTCTTTTTGTACAATCAAATCCCCAATGACACTTCTTTCAATGCCAGAGTGCATTAAACAACCTAAAAGATCGGAGTGGGTTAATGTTTTAAATTTTGAATTGTATGTGGCATGAAGACAAACGCAATCACTAAAGCCCTCATACCCTTCAGGTATAAAGCAAGCAATCTTTCGCTGTGCTTGATCATAACCACCATCAAAAACAAGACATATATTTTTGGGCACCATGCTTTGAAGAATGCTCTGTTCAGAAATCGATAAAAAATAGGTCATGATCGGCCTATTTTGTTTTTGAAAGATACGAATTTGATCTTTCATCTGCGAAATAAACACCTCATGACCTACCATAAATGAGCTCATTAAAAGTAATTATTAGTCTTCATCTTCGAAGTCGTCTGGACTTCCTAATGAAATAGTTCCTTGTACACCAATTTCAGCTGGAGAACATAAAATTACGTTCTGACCGATTTTCTGAATCTTTCCATCAAGCGCATAAACAACACCTGTTAAGAAATCAATTGTACGTTGTGCATAATCACGATCTAGCTTGTGTAAGTTAACTACTACAGCACGACCTTCTTTTAAGCGTTGTCCTACTTCTTCAGCTTCTCCAAAGCTTCTTGGTTCAAACAATACCATTTTTGTATTTGAATTCAAAGAAGTTGCGTTCGTACGAGTTTTTGGTCTCTCATAACGACTTTGAGGTTCTACTTCTTCTACCTTTTCAGCTTGTGGTGCTTCTTGATAATCATCATCTTCTTCGATTGGAGCAACGAAGTCTTTTACTTTATCCATAAATCCCATGGGAAAAACCTCCTTAACGAACATAATTATAGCACAAAGAATAACTTATTCAAACTTATATTATTTTTTTTTCTTTTCAAACAAAAGACATGCCATTTTGACATGTCTTTCACGCGTTTATTCTGTTTCAATCAAGCCGTAACCACCATCGTGACGTTTGTAGCAAACGGCAATCTTATTTGTTTCATCATCTGTATAAATGAAGAAATCGTGTCCTAATAATTCCATTTTCATGATAGCTTCATCTAAGCTCATTTCCTTTGGAACGATAGATTTAGTACGAACAACTTCGTCATCATCTACATCTTCATCATTAAATAATTCATGATCCAAGAAAGCTTCGGCAAGTGATTCTTTATTTTTACGTGTTAAACGTGTTTTTGTTCTACGAATTTGATCTTCCAATTTATCTACAGCACGATCAATAGCTGCATATAAATCGTCATCTACAACCTCGGCACGTAGAATCGCATAACGTGTTGGGATTGTAACTTCAATTTTTTGTTTTGTCGGATATGTACGAACCAAGACATTGGCTACATCATCCTCTCCGATAATGAAGTACTTTGTTAAAACATCCAATTTCTTATTAATTTTTTCTGAGATTCCCTGAGTTACTGTGATGTTTTTTCCTACAATATTGACTTTCATATTATGTACCTCCTATATGATTTGTATTGCTACTTAGATTATAGCACGTTTATTTTGTTTTACACTTTTCGACAAGAAATGACAAAAATATAACCAGTTTTGCCAAGGAGGTTGACAAGATAAAATGTAACTATTTTCAGAAAATAACTTGCATATTTTCATTGCATGAGCTATAGTATAGCCAGGTGATTAACATGAACATTCAATCTACATATTTTTACTTTTACTTTAGATAGCCCTAATTAAACCAATCAAAACTGAATGGTATTTTAATTAGGGCTTTTAAGCATTAACAATTTTACTGTTAATGCTTTTTTGTTACTCACAAATGGAAAGAAGGATATTATTATGATTATTACTTTAAAGAAAAATGCACCCAAACACGATGTCGACAAATTGATTGACAAATTTGAAGGCATGAATCTTCATGTCACAATGATTCAAGGCGATAACTATAACGTCTTTGGATTGGTTGGAGATACAAGTGTTGTCGATGAAAAAAGCGTTATGGCTAACCCTATCGTCTATAATGTTCAGCGTGTTGCCCAACCTTATAAATTGACCAACCGTATGTTTCATCCAGAAGATACCATTGTAGATGTGAATGGCATTCAAATCGGTGGCAAAAAAATTGCGATGATTGCAGGTCCATGTTCTGTTGAGGGTGAAGACCAAATCTGTCGTATTGCCAAAGAAGTAAAAGCAGCCGGTGCTGATATGTTAAGAGGTGGCGCTTATAAGCCTAGAACAAGTCCATACGCATTCCAAGGTATGGGTACTGCAGGAATCATGGCCATGGTAAAAGCTAGAGAAGAAACAGGACTTCCTATTGTATCTGAACTAATGAGTGCAGAACATTTAGATGAATTCGTAGAGAATGTAGATATCATTCAGATTGGTGCACGTAATATGCAAAACTTTGATTTATTAAAAGCTGTAGGAAAAACGAAAAAACCAATTTTATTAAAGCGCGGTATGAGTGCTACGATTCAAGAATGGATCATGGCTGCTGAATACATTATGTCGGAAGGAAATCCAAACGTCATTTTCTGTGAACGTGGTATTCGTACATTTGAAACCTATACACGTAATACTTTGGATTTAAGTGTTGTACCCATCATTAAAGAAAGAACACACTTACCTATCATCATTGATCCAAGTCATGCTGCTGGTGATTATAAATTAATTGAATCCCTATCCCTTGCCGCTATTGCAGCTGGGGCTGATGGATTGATCATTGAAGTACATGACGATCCAGAAAATGCTTGGAGTGATGGTGCTCAAAGCTTAAAGCCAAAACGTTATGCCGAACTTGTTGAAAAAGGAAAAGCTATCGCAAAAGTTATTGGAAGAGAGTTATAAGAAACTGCACATGCGGTTTCTTTTTATGTTAGAATGTTTTGGGTGATACAATGAACAATCCTTATCCTTATTCAAATGACAATAAAAGATATCAAACCATTAATTATTATTTTCGCAATAAATACCATCAAAAAGTAGCGAAGATTCCATTAAATGCAGGCTTTACCTGTCCAAACCGTGATGGATTTAAAGGAATAGGAGGATGCACTTTCTGTTCAAGTATGGGCTCCGGTGATAGTATTTTATGTTTTGATGATTCTTTACAGAAACAATATCAAGAAGGCTTAAAGCGCATGCAAAACAAGTGGCCGGATTGTATTGGGTTTGCGTATTTTCAAAGTTATTCCAATACATATGCTCCACTACCTATCTTGAAGAAAATATATGACCCTTTCTTTAAAGATCCAGACATTCCTGGCGTTGCGATTGCGACTCGTGCTGATTGTTTAAATGATGAAATTATAGACTACTTAAATCAACAAGATAAGGAAGTCTGGCTAGAGTTAGGTCTTCAAAGCGTACATGAAAGCACCATGGAACGCTGTAATCGAAAACATTCAACACAAATCGTGTTTGATTGGTTAGACAAATTAAAGGACACAAACATCAAAACATGTGTACATATTATCAATGGACTTCCTGGTGAAACCAAACAAGACATGTTAGAAACTGTCAAACAGATTGCCAAACATCCTGTCGATGCGATTAAGATTCATATGCTGCATTTGATTGAAGGTACACAAATGGCAAAAGAATATAAAGAACATCCATTTCATATTCTTACCCTAGAAGAATATGTCGATATTGTAGTCGATCAATTAGAACTATTACCCCAAGAAGTCATCATTGAACGATTAACGGGTGATGGCATTGCGAAAGATTTAATAGAACCAAAGTGGACAATCAAGAAAACGATTGTGACAAATGAAATTGATAAGTTAATGGTAAAAAGAAATACGTGGCAAGGCAAACATGTCTAACCACGTATTTTTTGTTTTATTTTAAATTTAAACAGTAATATCTTTTCTTACCACGACGAATGATCACATAGTTAGATACATATGCTTGAGTAGAATCAATAACTAAAGTTTCATCATTGACTTTGACACCGTTTAAGCTAATGGAATTTCCTTTGATCCACTCTCTAGCTTCACGACGACTTGAAGCAATCTTAGCCTCCACTAAAACATCGATTAAAGTCTTTCCAGCTTCTTGATCTACTTTGTCCATGTTTTTAACCGCATCTAAACGTTGTTGTTCATCCAAATCATTGAGTTGACCTCTGAATAATGCGTTTGTGATTTTTAATGCAGATTCTAAACCTTCTTCACCATGTAAATCACGTACAACTTCTTCAGCCAATTTCTTTTGTGCCTCACGTCTTCCAGCATCTTCGTTTAAAGATACTTCTAAAGCATCGATTTCTTCTTTTGTTAGGAATGTTAATTTCTTTAAGTATTCAATTACCTTTGAATCATCTGTATTGAACAAGAATTGGTATAGTTCATAAGGTGAAGTCTTTTTAGGATCCAACCAAACAGTTCCTGTTTCACTCTTACCAAATTTAGTTCCATCTGCCTTCGTGATCAATGGCATAGTCAATCCGTAACATTTCACATCAGCGCCACATTTTTTACGAATCAACTCTAGACCTGAAGTGATATTTCCCCATTGGTCCTGTCCACCAATCTGCATAGTACATCCTTTTGTCTGGTATAGATTTAAGAAGTCCAAAGATTGAAGGATCATATAAGAGAATTCTGTATAACTGATTCCTGAATCCAAACGTTTCTTTACTGTTTCTTTATTCAACATATAGTTTACGTTGAACAATTTTCCATAGTCACGCAAGAAATCAATAATTGTGATATCTTTTGTCCAGTCTAAGTTATTCACCATGTCAAAGCCCCATAATTTAGAGATTTGTGCATGTAATGCATCATAATTTGATTTTAATACTTCTGGAGTCAACATACTTCTTTCTCCAGTTGCCTTTGGATCTCCAATAAATCCAGTGGCTCCACCCACCAACATGATTGGGTGGTGTCCATGTTTTTCTAAACGTTTTGCCATCAATAAAGATGAATAATGCCCAATGTGCAAGCTATCTGCCGTTGGATCTGTACCAATATAGAATGTAACTTCCCCATTATTGATGACATCTTCTACTTCTTCACTTGTGACATTGTCAACTAAGCCACGCCATTTCAATTCTTCAAATAATTCCATTTTGTCCTCCCTGAAAATAAAAAAAATCGCCCTATAAGGACGATTAAATCGCGGTACCACCTTACTTCATACAAAAAGTTTTGTATGCACTTAAACCTTTAACGCAGGTATACGTCAAAATTGAAGCTCCAAGGTGTATTCCACAGGTCTATTTGAAACTTTACACCAGCCAGTTTCTCTCTAAGAAATAGATAATCTGTGTACTCTTTCTTATCATAGCGCATTTATTATATCGAATCTAGAATCTAAACTCAATAAATATGTTTTAAATTGTTGTAAATTTTAAAAATAAATGGTTTACACGGCAAGATAAAGTTACCAATATATTCATGCACTACAGCATTAAAACCTCTTTTAAAATCAAAAACTCCATATCCCTCTTGTTCAGGTTCGAATAAACCACTAATACCATAGAAGTTATAGTACTCATACCCTTCTTCTATAGCTTCTTGAATCATATTCCAATGAATCGCATATGGTCCTCTAAAGACTCTTTGTTCATAATTACTTGATCCAACCAAATAAATAATTTGATTTGAATACTTCAAGAATAAACAACAAGCCAATGGTACTATTTCACCATATTCATTTCTTAAACCTGAAATTTGGTTTAATTTTTTCTTTAAAGAATTATAGTATTCTTCATCCGTCTTTAAACGTTTTTCCTTTTTAACATTACCAGGATTTGATTCTAAGAATGTCTTTGTCTTTTCAATATCTTTTAAAGTCTTATCATATTCTTTCTGTATTTTAGAAGAATATTGATCTAAATCTAAATAAGACAACCACGTTTCTACATGATCATCGCCATAGAACTCATAAAGTTCTTTATAATAGTTTAAATCAAAAGCATGGAAGTTATGACGCTTACTCGTCTCTTGTTCCATAGAATCTAGAATATCTAATTCATTAACATTTAATTTTCTGACATTTACACAATATTTTTGTGCACTACGAACGTCCTGTCTTGTTGTGTAAGAAAACTCTTTAAAAATATCATCGGCCGTTTTATTACGTAGATCTAAACTTGAACACCAGCGACACTCTTTATTTAAATCATAGCCTTGAGTCAATGGAAGTTGTACAAAGCCTGATGACTTCAAATTTTCTACTACATCAAAATTATTGAATCCACCTTCAACAATATTTCCATCTTTATCTCTTTCTTGTAAATCAATCTCCGGATCTGTTTCTAGATACACAACATTCTTCTTTTTAAGATATTTTTTCAACTCGGATACAAAACTATTAAGCTTATCCTTTTGTTTATAATCAGCAATAAATCCTCTTGAAATATAACAATATTTAAAGACTTTCATCAAAGGAATATATGCAAGCATACAAGTTGCATATACATTACCTTGCTCACTAGCTTGAATAAATTCAACTTGCCAGCCATCATGCATAAACTTTTGTGCCTGAAAATCCGATTGTTGAAAGATAACAGCATCAAGAGTATCTAAATAATTACGATACTCTTGGATACTTATGGTTTTAATTTGCATAAACACACCTTCTTAGTTGGCAACAATGTTTACAACTTTACCCTTAACAACGATCACTTTACGAATTGTCTTTCCTTCAAGCTGGCGTTGAACTGTTTCAAGTTCCATAGCATGTTTTTGAAGTACTTCATTGCTAGAACCAACAGCCGCTTCAAATTTACCACGCACTTTACCATTGACCTGAACAACACAAGTGATTGTATCTTCCACTAATTTAGCTTCATCATATGTTGGCCAAGGCTCATACGCAATTGTAGATTCGTGACCTAATAATTGCCACATTTCTTCACCAATATGAGGTGTAATACATGAAAGCATCTTCACGATTCCTTCAGCATATGGTTTATAAACGGTGTCAGCCTTATATGCTTCATTCACAAAGATCATCATTTGTGAAATAGCTGTATTGAATCCTAATGATTCATAATCTTCGGTAACCTTTTTAACAGTCTGGTTATAGACTTTATCTAATTTACCATCGTTTGTATCTGTGATTTTACCAGATTCAATAAATAAACGATAAACACGATCAATCCATCTTCTAGCACCATCACATCCAGCCATTGACCATGGTTTACTTTGTTCCAATGGTCCCATGAACATTTCATATAAACGAAGTGTATCGGCACCATATTTTTTTACGATGTCTGAAGGATTGACAACATATTTAGGGAATCGTTTTCCCATTTTAATTCCGTTTTCACCTAAGATCATACCTTGGTGCACTAATTTTTTGAATGGTTCTTTACATGCCACAATACCCTTATCGTATAGATAGTTGTTCCAGATACGTGAATACATCAAATGTCCTACCGCATGTTCTGGCCCACCAACATATAAATCAACAGGCATCCAGTGCTTTAATAATTCTGGATTAGCCAATTGTTTATCATTGTGTGGATCAATATAACGTAAATAATACCATGAAGATCCGGCAGAACCAGGCATTGTACTTGTTTCACGAACACCCTTCACACCATTTTGGTTGTATTGTTTCCATTCTGTCGCATTTTCAAGTGGTGCTTTTCCATTGTGTCCCTTATAGTCTTCTAACTCCGGTAAAATCAACGGCAATTCTTCATCTGGAAGAACATAGTCAGTTCCATCTTCTAAGTGTACGATTGGTACGGGTTCTCCCCAATAACGCTGACGAGCAAAAATCCATTCACGGAAACGATAGTTTACTGTTTCTTTGGCGATTCCCATATCCACTAATTTTTTAGTGATAGCTACTTTTGCCTCTTCTACAGTAAGACCTGTAAATTCTTCGGAGTTGATTAGCTTGCAGCCTTTTCCTAAATAGTCCTGTTTTTCAAAGGCATGCTCACTTACGTCTTGTCCTTCGATAACTTGAATCCTGTCAATATTGTGGGCAATCGCATATTCAAAGTCACGTTGATCATGACTTGGTACAGCCATAACAGCACCCGTTCCATAATTTGCCAAAACGAAATCTCCAATAAAGACTTCAACTTCTCTGCCATTGACTGGGTTGATGGCTTTAATACCTTCTAGACGACATCCTGTTTTTCCTTTATTCAATTCTGTACGGTCCATTTCAGATTTTGAAACCGTTTCTTGAATATAAGCTTTTACTTCATCCTGATTTTTAATTCTAGGCATTAATTCCTGCACTAACTCTCCATCTGGTGCAAGTACCATGAATGTAATACCATAAATTGTTTCGATACATGTTGTAAAGATAGAGAATTTTCCTCCACCTACAATTTCAAATTGAACCTCAACACCCGTTGAACGGCCAATCCAGTTTCTTTGCATTTCCTTTGTCGATGCAGGCCAGTCAATTTCATTTAAACCTTCTAGTAATCGTTCCGCAAAAGCAGCCTGGTCGATACATAGTTGTTTCATATTTTTACGAATAACTGGATATCCACCACGTTCACTCTTACCATCGATAACTTCATCATTCGATAATACTGTACCCAATTCTTCACACCAGTTTACTGGCATGTCTACATATTTGGCATAGCCATCTTTATACAATTGTTTAAAAATCCATTGTGTCCAATGATAGAATTCTGGATCCGATGTGGCGATCATTTTTGACCAGTCATAGTCAAATCCTAATTCCTGCAACTGTTTTGTGAAAGTCTTGATATTTGTTTGTGTGAAGCCATTTGGATTATTTCCTGTTTGAACAGCATATTGTTCAGCTGGAAGTCCAAATGAATCATATCCCATTGGGTGAAGCACATTATATCCTTGCATACGTTTCATACGCGAAACAATATCTGTAGCTGTATATCCTTCTGGGTGTCCAGCATGCAATCCGACACCACTTGGGTATGGGAACATGTCTAGTGCATAAAATTTAGGTTTTGAAAAATCCCAAACATCTGTTTTGAATGTTTCATGATCTGCCCAATATTTCTGCCATTTCTTTTCTACTTCTAAATGATCGTACATATTAGCCTCCTATTAAAAATAAAAAACGCCCTTGAAATCTAAGGACGTTTGTACGCGGTACCACCTTAGTTCACAATTCTCATTGTGCCCTCAAACTCTTTATCGCAGAGTATACGGATAACATTACTCATCAGCTCCTTAGCAAGTTCAAAGGCTGTACAATGCTAAATTTCACCAACTTTAGCTCTCTAAAAATTGTCATTTCCTTCTACTACTCTAATTCATCGCTATGCATCAATTTTATCTTTTTTTTCATTGTTCGTCAATATCAACCGAAACGATTGCCTTATCATCGTAATAGATTTTCATTGAAACATCTAAATATGTACATTCAATAAAAGTCTCATGATTTTCAAAATGCACATCTATATTCTGTATCCTTTCATCTTTATCCTTTATTATTTTTTCACTCGTATGACACAACTTGATGCGATTATTATTGTGAATCATATGTTTGGCATGATCTACAATGGATAGTTCAAGAATATTTTGTTGATTAGCCTTTAATAAATACACATTTTGAAGGGTACTCAACGATAAAAAAGATACAATCTGAAGCACTAGAAATAAACACACTAGACTTACTTCACTCGCATACCCATTAATAGAGTTCAAAGTCATAGGTTTTATTCTTCTTTTTGAACCAAACATAATATCCATTTTCTTTCTTATAAAATATAGCCTCATCAATTTGTTCCATATAGATTTCATAGCCAGGACTCTTCACAATGCGATGCTTATCAAAATACAAGACCTTCTTTTCATGATTTAGAATATAACTTAGACAATCCGATTCTATTTTCAAATCATTTGATTGTGCAAGTTCTCTTCTTAATTGTAAAACCGCAAATTGATTCTGCGTATCCACATCCATATGGGCAAAGTGCAAAGCACAACGCATAAGCATACAGCCTAATAAGCTGACTAAACTTGTGATAAACAATGCCAACAAAGCTTCAATCAGAGTAAAACCATTTCTTTTCAATTTTTTCATCAATCTTTAGATTCCTTTGGAAATATAAAGTATAAATACCATTCAATATAAGACTTGCACAAACCAAAATCACAAAGAACGCAAACAAGGCATCTTCGAGTAAAAAGCCATTATTCTTTTTCAAGACGAACCCTCCCAGCTCCAACCTGGAAAACAAGTTTCATTTGACTCGATGCATTTTGACAATGAAGTGACATAGCCTTAGACATGTTGCCCTTGGCATTGTAGTAAAAAGATACATGATCACACGCAATATCATGTGGTATTCCATATTCAACTTCATCAATATAGATCGAATCACCAATTTCAACATACACTTTTCGATGTTTTACATACGCTTTTTCCTGCGCCGTAATACATAGAGTCTGCAGATTTTTCATAAACACATATAAAGAAGAGTGCATCTTTGTAGAAAGCCCAAATCCAAGCATAGAAACAATAAGCAGCACCACTAACATTTCAACAAGGGTAAATCCATTCTTATTGGGATACGGCTTGCCCATCTACGATCACCACTTTACTATGATCCGGACATGTATCCTGTCCTTTTTTTAAATAACCAAAATCAATCAATTCCTGCACACTTGTTGGCGTTTCTAATTGATTGATTTCATACAACATGATTTGCGAGTTGACAATTTCAAGTAAAGCTTCACACCCCTTATTACGAATAATTTTTTCTTTTTGTTGAATGATATTTATAAGTTTCTAGCTCTTTATTTTCCTTTATTTTTTATTCATCTAGTTTACTTTATGTTCTCATATTTTCTCGTTTTTGACCACATTTTATTTAATTGAACCTAAAAAAATATTCCATGTTTTATGCCACGCACTTTATGCCATTATGCCACAAACATATTATTGTTTCCTTTCCTTATAATATATAAACAAAAAAGTCTCCCGCTTGGTAAGGAGACTCTTTTGCATAAGTTTTAGTTATCTTAGAAAGGGTGTGTTCATCCATGAAGAACACATCAATAATATAGCATATAATTTTCAAGATTTGTTAAAAAACAAAAACCATACCTGATGTGGATGAGGTATGGAATCGTTTTGGTGACAGTATCTAAAAAGGGGAGCTTTTAGCAATTGTCACATTTTGTAGTTGTTTGCTAGTGCCTACAAGAGAAAAGTGAAGATACAATCACACGTCTGCAATCGTCTCTACACAAAAGAGAGCTTAGGCCTTTATCACTCTGCTTTTTCCTAGCAACATGATTATATCATATCAGTATGAATTTTATATAAAAAGAACCACCTTTCAAGTACTTCTAGAATGTACTCTATTCAGTGGTAAGAAAATAATGTTTCTTTGTAGTCGACTTGCATAAAAATAATATTAATCAGTCACGCTTGGTATGACTATAGATCAACACTAATAAACCTATATGCCTAACTTAGATTTGTACATCAAGCTAACATGGTTCACTTAGAATTTCTCATGTTTTGGCCTTTGTTAGTATAACATATCAAAAACTGCCACACAATTAAATGCGTAGCAGTTTCGTTTCTCCTTATACCTAATAAATGGTATACGAGATAAAAAGAATATGATCGTATTCCCCTAAGCATAGATATTATACCATTTTATGGTATTGGTCGCATTGTGCACTCTGCTAATCTATGTGCATATATTTTAACACAAAAAAGCAAAGGACGTATAAATCATACGTCCTAGGAAACTCCTTCTACACTAGTAGACGAGTTATGAAAATGATAGCATAAAAAAAGAGCCTATGAACTTAATCATAGGCTAAGTATACGAAAAATAGTTGAAGGATTTGTGTCATTTTTTTTAAATTATGACACTTTTATTGATATTTAATTGTAATTTTTGCGCATTTTGTACAATTTTGACACTTATATGTGTTATTTTTACGCTTTATGCAATTTCTGTTAATGGTGTTGGGTCAACCCAAATACCGCCAATTTTAACAATATTCTTTTGAACATTAACCGCATCAACTCTGATTCTAGTTACATAGACAACTGCATTTGTAGTATGCAACACATTGTCATTATATCCATCTGAGTTTGGCACTTTGTCTACCATACGAATTGGAAACCAACCGCCTAATTGTGATAGGTATGCACATAAATCATCGCCGATTTTCTTCAAACCTTGATTGCCGATTTTCATGTGCACAGATGTAACATAGCTTCCTTCGTGCAAGATTTGGTCGATAGCTTCACTACTTGATTGCGTCGTTCCTACTGGTGTATGAGGGTCTGTATCGATACCTGCATCATTTGTCCATCCAATAGCTACCCCATTACGATCAACACGATATGGATATTTAGCACCTTTGATTACACGTCCGATTGTTCCACTCCAATCTCCTTTTAAGATTTTAGAAGTTCCGTAGCAATTTACACTTAATGTATTTGTGCAGATAGGTGTACCGACTGAATACTTTTCACCACTTGGAGTGCTTGGAGTACTTGGTTGCGTTGGTGTCACTGTTTGACCGTCTAATCTAGCATTTACTTCTTGTGCTAATTGAGGCATTCTATCGTGTAGGAAAGGACCTGGGCAACTTGTACTTGCAAACATTCTATGCTCTGTCAAACTTCCATTTGCGTTTCCTGTGTAATTTAATCTAAATCCGTATCTCTTACAAATATCAACACATAAATTTACCAATGCATTCCATGCTTTAGTTGAGATAGTCCAATTAGGCGCACACGTTTCATTTGCAACTTCAATTGTAATTGATTGGCAATCGTTGTAGTAGTTTGATGATGTCCACGCTCTGTTTTCTTCGTCTACATTCGAAACAATCGTACCGTCTGAACCAATGCAATAGTTTGCACTAGCCATTCTTCCGCTTACTTGGAATGATTGAGCGCATCTTTCGGCACTCCACTGACATGCCATATGATGAGGTGTGATTTTACATACTTTATAGCCACCACGTCCTCGCATATAGTTATCTGCACTAGCAGGAATATATTTATTTGTTAAGCTTGAATATGACATTCTTCTTCACCTTCTTCTTTTCCATTTGATAACTCTGATTGAGCTTCTTCTGATAAATCTTCAAATTTTACTTCTTTTTCTTCCATGAATTATACCTCCTAATTTTTTTCGACCAAGAAATCTTGGATTTCATTTCTAGTTTCGACTAACTTTTCCTTATCGGAATCTGACAATAAACCATTCAAGATTGCAATGTTTGCCTTAAGTAGCAAATTACTTCTTTCTTTATCTTCATCAAGACGATTATCATGTTCAGATAAAATGCGAGTATGTTCATTTAGCTTATTACTTAAGCCTTCTTGTGTGATAACTAAGCTTTCGATTGATTTTATTCTCTCATTATCTCTTGCTAACCATTCTTCGTGTTTTCTAACGGTTTCTTTTAAATCGTCATTAGGTTTCTTTATCTCTTTGATAATCTTCACTACTCCCCAAGCGGAAGCAATGAAACCTAGAAGCCATAAAACATATTCTAAATCAATAGTGATTACTTTCACTATTAGTCACCTTTGACGTTGATTTTATCAATTCCATTATCTAATTGAATCTTAACGTATTCTTCAATTTCATCAAAAGTACTTTGAACGATTTCACTAATCATTTCTTTTGTAATGATGCCATGCAATGCATCAGGCACTAGATCATAAAGCTTGCCGACAACTTCTTCAAATTTTTCACCACCAGCATTAGTTGTATCTTTGTAGTTGTCCTCAGCTTCTTTAATGTAAACAACTGCTTGGGCAGTAATTTTAGCAATCACTTCTTGAACTTCTTTTGCTTTAGTTTTAGCTTTGGTACTGAATTTAAAATATAAAGCTAATCCACCACAAACTAAAGTAGCAGCAGTCTGTAATAAAGTTAAAAAATCTTGTACATTCATAAATTTACACCTCCAAAAATATTTCATCTCTCTCATATTTTCTGAGGTACTGTTTTATGGCATCTCAATTATATAATGAAAAGAAAAGGACGTACATTATCGCCCTTTATCTTTATCCAAAACATCAATTCCATTCATATATAGAATCTCATTTTGTTCTTTGATGATTTTATTTTGCTTATCAATAATATCTAATAAATATTGAATATACTCGAAATTACTCAAAATCAATCAACTCTTGATATTCTGATTTAGTGATTTTCTTTTTCTTATAAGCTTGTTCTACTAAGAAAATATAATTATCTTTGCTATACTTTCCGTTAATCACCCTGCTTTTCTGATTACTCAAAATCCTGTACATGAGTCATTCCCTCCGTTTCTTCTTCGTCAACAGGTAATTCGATACCTGCCATACAAGCAACGTATTCTGTTAGAAACTTTTGATTTGCCAATTCATCTTTTGTAGATTGAATTTGAGAAGCTTGATATTCTTCTTCCGCTTGTTTGTCGATAGAAACATCTAATTGTTTGATAATCATACTTTTATCTCCTTCCATAAATTAGCGTAATACGCATCTATTCTTTGCAATAACTTGTACGTATTCCCTAATTCTGCGTGTGATTTCCAACTATGAAGGCTTGCATCAATTTTTTCTTTTGTCATTTCACCTTTCTTTGCTTTAATGACTTGTTTCTTTAATTTTCGCCTTTCATGTTTTATATTTTCTGAACTTAGGTTGTAATAAACCTTGCCCGTTTTTGATAGCGTAGCTTTAAATCCAAGAAACATGAATCCTTTATCTATTCTTAGAACTTTAGCTTTCTTTGGGTTAGGCTCAAACCCTAATTCGATTAACCTATCACAAACTACTTTCTTCCATTGCTTCGCTTTTTCTTTGTCATTTGTAATCAAATAGGAATCATCCATATATCTTATGAAACTTTTGCAATGTAATTTTTCTTTGATGAAATGGTCTAATTCATTTAATAAGCTTATACCAGCAATCTGAACCATTTGAGAACCTGGATTATATCCAATGTCTCCTGAATATTGTGTATCTAACACATCTTGAGACATACTAGCAGTATCTGAATCACACATCTTATAAAAACATTCATTGACATCTTTATGTCTCATGTTTTGATAATATCCATGTATATCTATCCATACAACATATCCTACATTTGTTTTGTTGTTGATGTAATATCTATGAAGATATTGTCTCATTACATCCATAGCTTTCTTTGTTCCTTTGAATTTTTGACAAGCTATATTTGTATAAACAAAGTGTTTTGTCGTTTGAGGATATAATGAATTATCGTTAATACTACGTTGATAAACTCTATCCCTGAAAGGAATACTTAAACACTCCCTTCTTTTTGGATATGTAACAATAATTGGTTTAGGTTTTCTGTTTATCCATGTATCATTCTGTAATTGTTCTTCCATCTTCAAACAATTTTCTACACCATTTAATACAAATGATTTAACACTTGGTTTCCAAGATACATTTTTCTTACATTTCAACATAGAATCAAACAATTGATCGTAGTCTGTAATATATTCTTTTATTTCCAAAATAATAGTTTCCTTCCGTCATAGTTAGCTACCATCTTTTTTAAGAGGCTCTAACATCGGTGGCAAAATACACTGATTTATGTATATTCTGCGGTATTGTTCGCTCTAATGAGCAGGGATGAGGTTCCTTGTTTACACATATCAAATCGTATCAACATCTAAGGTTGACCATATAGTTTAAGTTGATAAACAATCGGGGCGAACGTATTCGCATTGGAAGCGTTGTTGTTGTTGACATTGCCACTAGTGTTCACATTCCAAGTATTACAAGCATTGCCTTGGTTGGCTGAACGCAAACGGACGTTCTGAGAATCAACCTACATCCCGTATGTATTAGTATTTATTAATACTTACTAATTAATGTATTTTGCATATCGTTCTTTATCAGCATTATGCCATGCGATATACATTCTCTTTACTGTTATTACTTGCTTAGTCCAATATTTAACACGTTTTCCACGAATGTTAAATAATGTCTTTGCTACATCTATATCAGATAATAAATCTACACAAAGGAAAATGGCTTCACGTTGGTATCTACTGCGTTCTTCCCATCTTTCATGTCCTGTTTTACCTTGAACATAGATTGCGTTTGCTCTTTTTCCTAGCCTGTATATATCTTTTGCCTTCTTAATCATGTCACCCGTCATTGTCTGATAATACTCAGGTGGAAAATTATTTGTGTTTGAGCAAATCTTTACAGTGTATAAAGACAAGCTTCTAGCTTCCCACAAACAATCCAACATTTTATTTGTTGGTGTATCAGGTACATTTCTTTCATTTACATTAGTTGCCATTTAATAATTCCTTTCCTTGTATGGGGCAGTACGTTGTCTGCCCCGATTTTAGATTTATGCGATACAAACAAGCGGGGCGAACGTAGACGCATAGGAAGCGCCGTAGTAGTTGACATTGCCACTAGCGTACACACCCCAAGTATAACAAGCATTGCCTTGGCTGGCTGAACGCAAACGGACGCCCTGAGGTGATGTTTTGTTTGCAACGGAGTACTCAACCATGTTTGGATAATCTGTCCACCATTCGCAAGGTGTTGTACGTCCGCTTCTTCTTTTCCAATAGGTGTGTACATCCCCTTCTCCACTAGTTTGTGGCTTAATGAACATCTGTGATAATGAAGGTAACATAACATAGTCGTATGTAATATCCTCTGCTCCTTCATCATTAACAGTATTAGCGTAAGTAACTACCTTTACTTTTTTTAAACAATTTAGCATTTCATCAGGCATACCACATAAGAATCCGTCTTTAGAAGCTAATTGGTCAGGGCAAATATCCCATTGATCTTGTGGAGTCCACCATTGCCCTTTTGGCTTACTTGAGTTTAGCCATTGTCGTAACGCAGATGTTTTCCATCTGTTCCAACCATAAGCCATTTCTTGTGTAGAGTTTAAGTTTCCACTTCTACTATCATATGGGATTGTTCCTAGATTTGTTCCACCACTACCAACAGTAACATTCACTGTTTCATTTAGAGTGATTCCGTCTTTACCATATGAATAAACTTTCCAACTTGAAGGTGCGGTATCTGGTGCTCCATAACATCCAGCTAATCTACCACCTTTTTCAACAGGTTTTGTCAATGTAAATTGGTAGTTGATTCCTGGTTTAACATTGTTTCCCCATGCTTTTGCAAAATCGAAATTGTAAGTGCCAGCACTAAGTCCATCAGGACACGCTAGAAACGCTCTCTGATGCGAAAATTGAACACCAAAAGGCAAAGTATAGTGCGACTGTAACCACATTCCAGGAACAACTTCTCCATCCTCTAAAGTCATATCTTCAAAGTGATTCACTTGCCATGGCAACGTATACTTCTTGTTCGAATCTGCGGTGTCTGTCCAATCCTCTAACAATTGTGTGCCAATAGCAAATGCACTTTCACCGACTCCGTTTGCAATTAATGTTCTTACCTTCTGCCAATCCATTGGTTGATATGAAATTCCATTTTGAGCAATGATATTCAATGCTTTTACAATTTTTTCTCCTGTTTCATCTGTTAAAATTCTGTGTTTTGCCATTATTCTTGTACCTCCTGAACAATATATCCTTCTTCGTCTACAGATAATCCCAACGCTTCAAATTCTTTTCTAAGCCTACTTACACCTAAAGAATCATCTAACTGTTGAACAGTACCTTTTTTAGTTCCTTGTCCATCTTCAACGATCAATAAATCTTCCTTGTTAATGCCTGTTGTTTCAGGCAATTCTTGTATTCTAACTCCCATTATATGTACCTCCTATTTAATTTTCATAGCTTTTATAGTGTTGAATATTACCTTTTTTGTTGTAGTAAACTGCTTTTATTTTCTTTATAACTCCATTGTCGTTGTAGAAAACCTTAGCAGTCCTTAATCGCTCTTTTCCAATTGTATCAACAATCAAGTTAACTCCATTCTTAGCCAAGATGTCTACTCCGTCTTTAGTTAGAATTTCTGTTTGATACAAATTTGTATTGTACGCAAGTTTAAATTGGTCAACCAATGTTTTAAAATCGCATGTAGCACTATCTGATTTAGAACCGAAGTTATCAACTACACGAACGTATAATGTATAACTTGTTTCAGGGCTTAAATTGTCTAAATGAATTTGCGTATCAGTTCCCACATTAATCCAATTTGAATTGTCTAGTGAATATTCATAGTGATCTATTGTTGCTCCTTCATTTACAGAGAATCCATACCAAGCAAACATACCGCCATACGGTGTTAACCGTGTACATTCAATACCACCTACGTTTGGTTTTTCAGGGTTCAATGTTGTAAATGATGTACTAGCTGCTAACGAAGGTTGACCATAGTTATCGACCATTCTTACATAGAATTTATAGTTTGTATTAGGTTTCAAATCACTAAGAGTTAAGCTTGTTGCTTTACCTTGGTCTGTCCATTTTTTTTCATCATTAGATGTTTGATAAGAATAATCAGTGGCCATGTCTCCTAATGAGAATCCACTCCAACTAACTTTTGCAGAATTGGACGTTACCGAGCTTAAAGAAACACTTCCTTTTGAAGGCGCATTAGGATATTTAGTGGTTGCAGTAAAATCGACTGTTTCACTCCAAACTCCATTGTATTTTCTTTTGAAACGATAATATCCTGTGTATTTAGTATTTGGCTTTAATCCTGTCCATGTATCTACAAAAGGCGTATCGGCTTTTATTACTTTATTCCAATCCGTCCATGTTTTACCGTCACGACTCCATTGGTTTTCCTCAGAATCAAATGGAACAGATATAGTACAATATATTGTGTTATATGTACTTCCAACATTGCTGATTGTTGGTTTTCCTGCAGTCCTATCAATTTTAGGGAGTGAAATATCTACTGCATATGCGTTACTAGGACTTCCTATAGCACCTGTATAATCTCCGTTGAACCAATAGTACACTCTGCTTGATGCATTACCATTAGAATCGTGGTCAACTGTAAATGAACCATTTTGTAGAACATATTCCTTGCTCGTGCCAGCACCACCATCTGTTAATGTAGCATGGCTACTGTAATCAGGCGATCCTGTAACACCAGCTGACCAAGTTTGTTCTACATAATACCCTGAGTAACTTGGGCTTTTATTTTCAACTAAAATCCTAGTTCTTGTATGGACTGTAGACCTATTATTTATAGCATCTTGTTCGCTCGATGCGTATACTTGGAAATACATATTGCATCTGCCACTGTATGTCCAAATCAGATGGCTTGCAAGTAATTCCCATCCTCCACCTACATAAGCCATAGATTAGTCTCCTATCTGAAAGTAAAAATATCCGTTAGGGCAATTTGTCGTGTTTGGGTCGGCAGTTCCAACTTTATAACGAATTGCTTCGATATTTACTGCATGGTTTTCATCAGGCGGTATCGTTACATTATTAACCTTGATTGTTTTGATAGGCACTAATTGATCTACAACTTCTTGTTTAATATATCCAGCATCATTTTGAAGTTCAGATACATTTTTAGGAATTTCAGTTTTCTTTGCGTAAACACTAGCTAAATCTAGATTGACAATATAATCAACAGGATTAATTGTATTTCCATCTAATTTAATAGTTGTGATAGGCACTTGAATAGCAATGTTTTTTTCGTTGTCTTTGGCAATGTTTGTTCCGTTTACAGAAATTGTCTTTACGAATTGATTTAGAATTTCCATTAAATCCAATTGATTAGAAATATCGCCAATCATATTTCCCCATTTGATTTTCAGATTCGCATGGTCATTGATTACTTGAATTTCTTTTCCGTTGTAGATATAGAACAATCCCTTTGAATCAACATATGCATGGTCTCTGCTTGGATTAGTAATGTCATTTACTGAATCAACGATTTCTAGCCAAAATTGACAATCACCATCTTTTAAAGGAAATACTACTGCCATATCTTTGTTGCATACTACAGGTTGCATATTATTTTCCTCCAGCTTTCATAATGTCTGCAAAACAAGATGCACAAGAAGTAATTTCTACACCTAAGAATTTTGTACAAGCTTCAATAAACTTCTTGTTAATCTCCAAAGCAATATTCAATAATTCAGGGTCTCTATTCGAAGCTTGATATGCTTCAAATGCAGTGTACATAGCCATACTTAAATGTTTAACTAAACACCACTGTTCCCTATCCCCTTTGCCGCCAAAAGAATTGTATAGATAAAGCATTTGAGAACGTCTGATATTGGCATAATCATCAATTTCATCCTTTAGTGCTTCAATCTTTTCTAAATTATCAGGAATTTCTTCTTCACTAATCAATCCGTTTTCAACCTCAGAAATACGTTTTTCTAATAAGGTTTTAGCGTGTAGTTCTGCACTTGCAATTTGTGTAAAACTACGGATAATATCTTCTCCAATTCCCGAAGTGCTATATTTGTTTTCCATCTACACAACCTCCTTTTTGTATGCTTTGATAGACAATCTAGCAGACTGTTGTTTTTGTTTTCTTTTAAAGTCAATTTGTTGACTGTTCAATTTCAATAGCGATATGGCAGACTGCCAATCTCTAGGATTTTGTTTTACATGATTTGATAGGTTTTCAATCCTTTGTTCATATCTATTCATAGATACCTCTTATCTGTTTACATGACTATATTTAAGATAATTTACTAACGTACAATCAAAATTTCCGTTTCCTGTTACTTTGATTGTTTTATATCCTGGATCTAATATTCTATTTCTCTCATCCTCTGAAAGATACCCACAAGCTTTAAGAACATCAAAATTCGAGTATTGCCCAGGCCATAGTCCATTGCCTGTAATCCACGCTCCGTTGAATTGCTGCTTGAAATATGGTGTCATGTCTATTCCTTCAATCTCAACATTAAAGTTTGTAGCAGTAGAATTATCTATTACTAGTTTAAACTCAAAACGCTCATAATAAATCAAATCCTGAGAAATTGACATTCCTATTACCGCTGGTTTAGAACTTGAACATCCCCATCTAGGGAACTCGTACCCATAAAAATCAACTATATGGTTTCTACGTTGAATGGAATTGTATCTTCCTTTTTCTTTCAAATCATAGACACTATCAGCTAATATATTTATCGCCTTACTAATATCCATAACTAACCACTCTTTCCGTCTCTATCTGTTCTCAGGAATTTCTCTAGAGTCAATGTGTCTATTTCAACTCCTGTTTTATCTATTTCTCTTTGTAGGTTTGTGATATAGAACCAATCATCTTGTTTTAGAATACGTTTCATGTATCTGTTACAACTTCCCAATTGCAATAAATTGAGATCATAAATAAATCTAATTCTATCGCCTACATTTACTTCTTTAGGCAATGCTTCACAAGAAGTGTTGATAGAAAACTTTCTTCTTGCATTAATTAGTTTTCTACACGCACAATCATATACAACCTTGGCCGCATAAATTCTATCGTTATCAGTAATGATAGTTGTTCCGTTTGTAGACTCAGGGTCAATACTCTGTTGTACATAAACACTCTTTACTCTGAAAATACCAATGATATTTGATGTGCTTATTGTTGTGGTATTGCAATACGGATAAGGTTGGTTTTGGCCAAAGAAATTAGCTCTACCATTACCAGCATCTGAAACGTACATTGCAACGTGTGATGCAGGTGTGTCACCACCTCTACCGAATATGCACCAATCACCAAATTGCGGTGTATCAACATAATCAAAGTATTGAGAATAACCTAATTCATCTCTGTTATACCAAATGTAATCTGCATATCCATCACCGCCAATAGCTCTTGTAGGGTCGGGATAATTTAATGTTTGCAACGCTTTTTTCCAAGCATCTACACATTGATATGGTTGCTCAGGAGGTACACCATCCATGTCGATAGATTGACCATTCCATGTGTTGATAAAATTCTGAGCATTCCAAGGACGAGATTGTGTTTTATCCGTATCGGTTGTAGTTCCGTTATCGTCTTGTTCCCACTCAGGAATCAAACCATAAACACGTTGAGCAAATTCAATACGTTTTTGATACTGTAAATCAATAGATGTATCACCACGTTCATAATCTGCCATAAAAGCCATTACCATGTAATTCATATCGGCTTCCATGTGTGACCATTGTTGGAATGTAATGTTATATGAAGGAGTAGGAATCCAAGGCCCATTTGTAGCGTTTGTTGACCATTCTTCAACTAACTTAGCTACTTCCCCTTTTCCGTACATTGTGTAGCTTGTATACCCATGAGAGCCTAACCAATTTGTAATTCGTGTGTATGGTGTCCATTGAACCAATCCAAATCCTTTTTGAGAATCAGGAACATCACCCATTTGATACAAGTTAGGGTTTAAGGTTGATTCTACGTGACACGAACCACATAAAGCAGCAATAGCAGATTTGCTCCAAATGTCTTTTAAAGAGTGCCATAAGGCTTTAGCATTGTTTATTTCCTCTGTATCCGTCAAAAATCTTTGCTCTTTAGGAATTACCCATTTATAGTCTTTAGAGTCTTTTGTCATGTCCTCTAGACTAAATGGCGATAAATCATCAAAAGCAAATGTTCCTTCAATGAATACACCACTTTCATATCCAACCGACTCTGTATCAATAATGGAATACTCCAATTGATTGTTAGGAGCTAATTTAGGAAAGTCTACATATTCATAATCACGCTCGTTATTTATATTTGATCTCAAAATAACTACAGGAAATTTAGGGTTCTGTAAGCTTTTATCGTTATACACTTCTCTCAGAGATAAAGAGGACATACCACTATCAGATTTATTAGCATAAACCGTAGCTAGGTTAATAACATCTGAAAAATCGGTTTCCATTGTTGGCTCGCCAATGATTCTGTAGTTTCTTCCTAACGTTGGTTTATTAGAAAGCATAACAGGTTGTTTCTTTCCAAAATATCCAACTTCAACTTGCTTATCATTTGTAAATGGAACTCTCCAATAAACAGATTGTGTCAATTCACAAGTTTTAGTAAGTGCATCCAATTTAGATTGTCTAGAATAAACATAGTCAATCTTTTCGTTATCAATCTCAGTTTCAAAATTCATCTTCCACTGAGTCGAATAATACATATCTTCGCTTTCGTATACGTTCTTTATAAGAGCGTTTTTAACCGCATAATTTGTTGGGACTTGTCTATATTCCCATTCGTTGATTACGTGCGTTAGAGATATGTTTAAACCACTTACAGAGGGTTTATAGTTGGTAATCATTCCGTAGAAAACTCCACAATCCATGATTACCCTCATTTCTTTTCTTCCTGAGATTAAATCGTAGTATTCGTTAGGAATTGTGATTTGCATTTCAGGTACTGTCATTAACTCGTTTGAAAAACTGATTGTGCTTAAAGACTCTCTGAATCTTTTCTTAACTTTTCCAAATTCTAATATTTCAAAGTAAGGAATCATATTTACTCCTAACTACCAATTTTGCCTTGTCCTACCCATTTACCATTTTTTCTGATTCTACTTGACCCTTGGTTTTCTTTATTCGCTTTATCAGCACTATATTTGCCAATAGTGGCCCAAGAGCCTTTAACTCTCTTTTTAAACCATCCTGTAGCTCTATCCAAAGAATAGAACACTTTACCTTTTCTTACTGCCCATGGTCTAAAATCAGGGATAACTTGTTGAATAGAATATATATTCTCGTAAGGTAATGTAGCATCTTCACCTCTTAATTCAACTTTAACGTGTGTTGTATCTGTCGGAAGTTGTAACTTACCACTCCATTGACTATTTTGTGCCACTGTTTCCCATCCTGATGAATAAGCTAATGGCCATGTATCTGCATGAGAGAATATTACTTGATTGTAAATCTCTCTCCATGAGGCTTTATTGTTGTTAGAAACGCTAATGATCAAAATATAGTTATATCTTCCACCATACTGTACATACTTTCCGTTTCCTGTATATTGACCAGCATCCGTTACACCATATCCAACTAAATCTAATGTGAACGTAACACCATAGTTTCCATCATCTGAAAAGTTGATACCTTTTCCATAGCCTTTTGCATGGGCGGTAGCAAGTGGGAATCCAAAGTCTGCGGTATCGCCTGGATTTCCACCTAATACTACGTTTGCGTATGGCCCCGTGTTATCGTAAGCTCCATGAAAGTTTTGCCATGCCATTAAACACCACCAGCCAAATCATTCTCAGAACTTCCGTTATTAGTACGGATGTATGAATTTCCATCAGGAGTACCACCAAAGATATTGATATTACCTGTAGCAATGCTTCTTCCGTCATTGAATTCTCCTTCAAATACAGTATCCCCTGTTTGTTTCCATGCTCCACTGTTTTTAAGATTTGTAAGAATCTTTTCAACCGCACTGTACATATCTCCAATGCTGCCTTCAAATTTTCCGACCTTATTTTGTAAATCTCTGATAGCATTCCAAATCTTTTGGATTTCTGCCCATAGCTTTTCGATTTCTTCCCATTGTCCACAATCAGAACAAATCATTACATCCATGATACTGATTAAATTCTTTTCCAAATCTTTGATAGCTTCTTTTACATCACAAACATCATATGTATCAATCTTTTCTAACAACCCACCTAATAAGCAATCGTTCATATCGTGCATATCTGTACAGTTGTTATGGCCCTTATTTTCAAACCCTTGGTTTGCTTTAAGATTTGCACAAATAGCATCTGTTACACCTTTTTGAATGAAATTACTGCTTGTAGCTTTCAAAGAATCGCAAGCAGAACAAACATCTTTATTCATTTATGTGTACCTCCTAATCTCTACAGATAACGAAGTTTACCTTGTTATCATTTACAAAACGAGTGTGTAGAGATATTTCATCATCTTCTATCCAATCAACATAAATAGAAAGGAACTGCAACCAATTCGTTGTTTCTCCAGCTTTTACTGTTCCACTCATGCTTAATTCCACTGTTTTGTTAATATCTTCTTCAAATGAAGCATTTGTTGTTTTTGAATAAACCAACGATCCACTCTTATTAGGAACACGAATTGAAACAGTAGGAGCTGAACCAGCTTGAACTCCTGTCATTTTATAAGAGTAGTGTTTCAATGTAACACTGTTGAATTTGTATGTAGCACTCTTATCTTTGTTAGGCTTCATACAGAAATCTACTTTTCCTGTAATAACTCCGTCAGCTACTTTCTCGTAATCACTAGTGTGAATCCAATCTGAATATCTGAATGTGAAATTACCTTGTCTGTCAATTTCAACGCTCAATCCAGGTGTAGACTGTTCAATAGTATATTGCGTTTCGATTGCCAAATTTTGAAGTTGAAGATTATACAACTGGTCTTGCAATCCACACATCCAACAAATCATAGCTGCTTTCATGTTGTAATCATTGTTGGCATATTGACTCATGAATAATTTCCAATCACACAAATCAAATCCATCTATGATGTCATACAAGCCTTTTGTAAGACAATCATTGGCATTTTCCATGTCTGTACACGTATTATTACCATTATCAGGATTTAAGCCTGTATCGTTTCCTAAAGACGTACAGATTGAATCTGTGACACCATTTTGGATAAACTCTGCACTGCTATCTTTTAACTTTCCACAAGCAGTGCAATAACTTTTTACATTCGCCACTGCAAGCCTCCTTAATTTGTAAGTTCATCAACATCTATATATACACAAGCCATCTTACAACATGAGCCTGTGACAACTAATCTATTCATTCCATGATGTACTGTGAATCCAAATTCATCTTCGATTACTAGATTATCTAAATCTACTTCCTCTGATGCACAACATCCATCCGCAGTAAAGTATAAGTTCCAACTTGAATCAAGTGTTAAAATTCCATCATATTCACCTAAAATCATCATTTTGTTTCCGTTGATTTCAATTTCAGGGTTTTGGAATTTACCATCTAGAATCAATTTGACCTTATCGGTATCTAATACTGTTCCACTGTAGAATCTTCCAGCAATTGACTCAACACAATAATCTTTTTTACAGATTTTGTTCTTAATCAAATCATCGCCGAAAATTTGTTCACCTTTGATGCAATCATAGACAATCTTGTATGAATTGCCACAATTCATAAAATCTTCCAATGCTTTAGTTCCCATTACGCATAAAGATGTTTCCTCTGTAATGTCTCCACAATCGCATAAACACGAATTGCAAGTTTCCATATCAGGGGGGCAAGTAACACAACACGATAAGCACTCTTGAGCATCTCTGAAATCCTCACAATCAAGGATATTACATACAGAGTAAGGAACTAAGAATGTTTTCTTTGTATCTGCAATATGCCATACACCTTCCCAAAGTTTAAAATCAATATCCATTGATAGATAACCTTGGTATTTTTTGTAATCTTCACTAAATCCTGTGACATAGGCCCATGCCCAAATCAATTTGTTATCTTGAATCGCCCATAACCTTCCAGGTTTAAGCAAATTCAAATTGAAATAGTCACGTAGGAATCTTCTATCTTCATCATGAAAATGTTCATAATTAAAATTCAACGTTAAGGACAAATCACCTTCCGTAAGAAACTGTTGATTCTTTTGGAAAGCAACATAACTACCATGTCCGTAACTGTATTCTTGCGTTGCAGTCTTTGTATCTTGCTTTAGAGAGGCAGAGGAAATCTCCTCTGCACTGTCTATTACAAGATCATTGAACTGAACGTATGTTTTTAATGGGTTTAAGTTATAACAAGTCATTATGCCAAACCTCTCAAGCATCTACCTACTTTGATAGCCTGCCTTCTTTCGTTTCCTTCGTTGAAAGCTATACTGTTGTTCGTAACACGATTATCGTTATTGTTGATAGTCACATTCTTATTAACAACGTTTCCAACATGAGAACCATATCTAGTAGACAATTCTTTGAACGCACCTTTTAAATCCATGTTATTTACTTTATCCATGAAGCTTTGACCTGCGTTCTTAACTGCACTACGTTTCATTACATACTCACCAGGAGTCAACATAGCAGGCACTGTATCTGTTCCACTAGGCTTCATAACGATAGGTTGTCCGCCTTTTTTCAAGTAAACTGGGCCACCTTTAGCAAACTTAAAGTTTTTTCCTTGTGATTCATTTCCTCTGTTTACTGTAGGAGTAGTTGTACCACCTGTATTAATGTTTCCTGATTGATTGTTGAACGCATTTTTAAATGCACTTCCTAAGTACTGTCCTAAATCTGTGAATCGTGTTGAATATCCATACATCATAGTAATCTGATTAGAGATTGAACTAGACATATTAGAGATGCCTTCACTAAATCCACTTACAACATCTTTTCCAAACTTCTTACCTACGGATTTGAAGCTTTTCTTCTTCAATGAAGCTTTAGCATTATCAATCTTAGTTCCAAATGAACCTTCAATATCAATACTTTTGAAACCTTCAATAATTCCATTTGCCATATCTGTACCAGAGGTATTAAATTCTGATTTCATATTTGATAAAGTTGTGGCCATGTTGTGGAATGAAGTAACAATTGAGTTCACCTCTGTAACAACATCTGTAGTAGCTTCTCCAACTTTCAATCCTTTAACATTGTTTAGGAATGTTTGAATACCTGTTGTAACTTCTCCAACCTTAACAAAGTCTAGATTTAATCCAACGATAGAATTCAAGTTATCACAAATTGTTTTTAACTTAGTAACTGTCGTATCAACGCTGCCAATATTTTTGGTATTTTTTGTCAATCCTTTGTTAGTTGCTAAATCATTGATTACATCTCCAATTTGCTTAATATTTGCTCGTAGTGATTCAAAATCAAATCCATCAGAATAAACATTCAAAGTACCAAATTGAAGGATTATATTGCCTAAAGTAGTGATAGCATTTAATGCGTTTGTAAATAACTCGGCATCAGGTAGTTGTCTCAAGTTATAAGACAACATATTCTTGTCTTTTCCTGTTCCAACACCAGCTACAGAAATATATCCAATTGCTTGAGAAATACTCTCAATTGTCTTTTTAATATCCTCTGCCTTTGGTAAAGGATTGTTTGTGATTGTTGCTTGCAAGTTTCCAAATTCAGGAACAATCTGTTCCAAAATCTTCAATGTATCTAGGAACTCTTGAGCATTTGTAGAGTTTAAATTAGATTTAATACTCTTTGTAACATCAGGGAATACAATCTTTTTCATTTCTTGAACAACACTAGCTACATTCTTTAAAATGCTTGTACAATTCTCAACGTTAATTGAACTTCCATTGATACTAGACATTTTAGAAAGGCTAGAAGCCATTGTTGTATAGTTCTTAACGATACTGTTTGCATCTGCAATGTTTGTTGCACTTGATGTGCTAACTGTAGGAAACTCAAAATCATTAATATTCTTGATTACCTCTTGAATATCTTTGAATTGATCGTTGAAAGAACTACTATCAATACTCATTCCTTGTACTTTTGAAATTGATTCTCCAATAGTAACAAGTTTCTTTAAAATCCTAGTGATATTCCAAGTCTCCATGTTCTTCCATAAAGACTCAGAACTTTTAATAACTTGACTCCACCAAGAAGAATATGTTCCTCCGCCTTCAAACATATCTATGACATCCATAATTCCTTGGATTTTCTTTTTCAATCCTTTTGTGTTTGAAGGAACATTCTTATCGACTTCTTGCATAGCCTTAGCACAAGCAATCAACGTACCAGCTAGTCCTGTTGTTGTTACCATTCCTAGCACCTGGGCCAATGTAGTGATTCCACCCGTTAGGACACCAGCACCGCCTTGAATACCTGTAATAAGTGTCATAGAGCCTATACATTCAAATAAGCCTAATAACTTATCGTTGAATGTGTCGAATCCATCAGGCATAGTTTTATCTAGCTCTTGCATAGCTTTTGCAAACAGCCATAATGCTCCGCCTTGACCAATCATCATTGCCAATCCTGTTAAGGCATTGTTCATCTCTAATACTTTTGAAACTGCTGCATTAAGTGTGTTAGCTCCCATCATCAATCCCATTACAGAGAACAAATTTGTTAATCGCATAGGCAATGTTGTAATGTCATTTGGAACATTCTTTTCAATCTCCTTTATAGCTTTGCAATAAAGAATAATTGTTCCTGCCCCACCAGCTATGATAGCTAATGAAGATAATTTATTTTTAAATCCTTCTACATCAAAAGTTTTTGGAGTACTTGTCGCAGTAGTAATCTCATCTGAACTTTTGAATACATTTTTAATAGAACTAAATTTACTTCCTAATTTTCCTAGGAATGGAATATTGAAACTTTTTCCTTTGAATTTTGAAGAAATGTTTACTAAATCTCCTAAAAGGCTAATTCCACCGCTTCCAAGTTTCATTAACTTACCAGCATACTTTAATCCAATACCAATTTGGATGTAGTCTGATACGAAACGTCCTAATCCTTTAGAAAAGCTTCCGTCTCCCATTTCGGTGATTTTATCTTTTGCAAAATTATATAGACCGCTAACAAGAGGCTTGAAGAAATCAATTGCTCCTTTGAAATCATCTAATCCTTGTTTAAATCCACCAACAAAATCTTTGAAACTAAACGTTTTTAAAACGCTCAATAATTCAGAGAACTTCGTTTTAATGAAGTCTATGCCTTCGCCAATTTCTTTTTTATGGCTTCTAATGAAGTTTGCTCCTATATCTCCTAAGCCTTCAACTTTTTGAGAAAGTTTATAGATATTTCCGTAAATTGTAGCTCCTGTTAATTCCGTTGAAACCTCATCTAATGCACCTAACCACTTTTCTTCGGCTTTACTAAATCTCTTAGGGATTAAGTCAAGACCGTTTGAGATTGTGGCTACAGATGATTTAACCATAGTTGCCAACGAATTTAGGCCACCACCACCTTTTTCATCCAATTCAATCAGAGCATCTTCAAATTGTTGTAATGAAATAGTTGGATTTGAACCTGTAAATGCTTCTCTAAACTCTGCAAATGACATATTAAATTTCTTTGCAATAGCAGTTAAGGCTGGTGTCATACCTGCATCTTCCATTGATCTCAATGTACGAGCATCCATTTTAGAACCCATGATTTGAGAATACTGAGTAACCGCATTGTTTACCCCCTCAGAATCACCACCGAATGTCAAAATGGAATCATTAATTGCCGAGAATAGCTTTTGAGACCTATCTAAATCATGATTGATTGAAGTAAATCTCGTAACATGGCTTAGAGCGTCATCTAAAGTGGTTGGTAGGCCCAAAATGCTTTCATCTAGGTTATCAATCATCTTTTGGATTTTCGTTGTAGAATCGTCTACATCACCTACTACAGTGGACAATGTTCTTTTCGCAACTTTGATTGTATCGTATCTTTTAACACCGTTTGAAAATGCTTCGCCCATTGCGTTTTGTGCACCTGAAACCAATCTATACAAACTAGAATATCCAACACCTTGTACTAAGAATCGTCCAATATCTCCTATTGGATTGTTTTGGAAATTCTTAGCAATGTTCAACATACTAGAGCCTAGATTTGACATCTTATTTCCAACATCAAATGTAACCTTACTAGCAGTTTTCAAAGCTTTAGCAGCTTGTTGAAGATTGTTTAGTTTATTCAAACTATCTTGATAGCCGATAACTTGTGACTCAATATCAGCTTTTGTGTTTCTTACATCATTCTCTTTTCCGATTGTTTCATCTAGCTTTTTATTTGTATCTTCTAACTTAGAAGAATCAGCTTCTAATTTTATTTTTTCTTTATCTAAATCTGCGATTGAATCATCAATCTCATCAACCAATTTTTGAGCATCATTTAATTCACTGATGTTAGCTTCAATCTTTATCTTCTCTTTGTTAAGATTGTTAATTTTCTTTTGTACTTCATCAATTTCAATGCCAACCTCTCGCATATCATATTTGAGAGCTTCACGTGCACTGTATAGGTCTTTAAGCTTGTCGCTTTTATCGTTTTCACCTAGTGTCATGTCATTAATGACATCATGAATTTCGTTGGCATTAGCTTTTAAATCAATATCAATAGAAAGCTTTTTATTACTCAAGGCTAATAACTCTTTTTTAAGCTCACTAATATCATCTTTAATATCCAATAATTGATTCTTGAAATTAGCTAGATTATCCAAATCTACTTTCAGAGCAATCTTTTGTCTTTCTAAAGCTTCCTTTTCTTTTTTGATTTCTTCTAATCTTGCCTTAATTCTTTCTAATTCTTGGGTGTTAGCATCAAATTTGAGTTTTACCTTTTCAATTTCTTTTAACTCTTTTTCAAGTTGTTTTATTCTTGCTTCGGCATCCTTAATGTCAAGGACTAACCTAGCACCGACTTCACGTACTGACATCTTCGGACTCCTTCGCTAAATCTGTTTTCTGCATGAAATGAACCGCATATCTGTCAATCTGAGGTATTTTCTTTTTAGAATTTTTATTTGCCTCGTTAATTTCATTCCATGTTTTATCGCTTTGTAGATTTGCGTAGTACCCAAAGGCTACAACTAATTCAGAAACACCCCAATGGTCTAATATCTCATTGGGGCGTATTTTTAGAATTTTACCGACATAATGAGCCATGGTTGAATAAAGATTTAGTTCTGCAACATAAGACTTTGCTTTTTTTACTGAATCCTTTTTATCATCCCCCTTATCAATTATTTGATAAAAACTGTTTCTACCTCATTAAATAATTCAGGATATTTGATAATTAGGCTAATCATGCAAGTTAAAACTGAATATTGCATCATGTGATCTTCGTAAAATTCATCTAATCCTAAGAAAATTGCAACAACTTTATAAAGTCCATCAACTAAATTTGTAGAGGATTGAGCGTATAAATGGAAAATCTGTTCGTTTGCTTCATTCATATACGCTTCATAAATCTGAACCATAGTTTTGCTCACTTCTTCATCATCTGTGTCTGTTGTAACGATTCCATCTTTTCCTTCAATGAATTTGTGGCCATAGTATTCCTCGATTTCTTGGAATTTTTCTTTATATGGGTCTAGGATTTGTTCTGCATCCAATAGCAATGGTTTTACTTCGATTAAAGCTTCTACCATCTTCATATCTTGTCTAGGAGATAATGTTAGATTTTCAAACTTCTTATCGAACATAACGTATTGCCCTACTCTTTTAGCATTCTCAGGAACATCAATTTTATGTTCTTCGATTTCTTTTTCAGTGAATCTAAAACTCACTTCAATATCAATTGTTTTAACATCTGTCTTATTTGCATCACCAACAACTGCAATTTCACCACCATTGCCATAGACTGCGTGAGGAGTATCATCCTCACGAGCTACTTTTAACTTTTCAATCATGGCATTTAACTGTGTTGGTTCTAAAATCTTTTGTTCTTCCATCTCATTTGCCTCTCAATTTCTATAAATTAGCGTTAGCTTTGTTTACTACATAAACTTCATACCAGTTTCCACGAGTATCTTTCTTGAACGCTAAACTAAATTCAAACGCTCCATCATCAGGGATACCCATTGGGAATGAAGTGATTTTTGCATTGTGGTAAGTAAATACTTCCGCAGTTCCATCACTTCTATAACGAGTGATTGTAACTTTTGCTCTCTTATTCTTTAAGCTATCGTTGTTTGCTACATAGTGTTGCAATACATCAACAGTCATTGGATAAGAAATCTTTAATGTTTTACCTACTAAATTTTTGTTGAAGTAAATTTTTGAACCCTCAATATCTAAGCTTGGATTGATTTTACTGTTCAATACTTGGTATTGAGACTCATCTAAATTAGCCAACAATGGAGTGTTAATTCGGTTCAATGTAGAATCTGTGATATTACATTGGTCGCTCAATGCTGCATAGATAAATCCACATTCTTCAACAAAGTGGTCTGCAATATGGATTGAACCATATTCAGGATGTTCTTTATCTGCTTCAATAACTACTTCCTGAGTACGCATCATAAAGCCTTGAGACTTATCTCCCTTGCCGATAAATGGGTTCATAGTTAAGTAGTTTGATGTTAATTGAGTACCTGTAAATGAACGCTCAATAGAAACAGAATCATCATCATAAGAATCATCAAAGCAACTTGTATCTACAGGGTCTACAGTATCATCACCATCAAATCCTGATAAGCAGCTTACTTTAATGTCGTTGTTAGAATCTAAATCTGCAAATTCTTCAAAGAAACTGATTGAAGAAAGACCGATTAAGATACTATCTGATGATTTATCTGTTAACGCTACTTCAATGCTTAAACGGACACCAGATGTACTTGCTTCCCATCCTTTTCCTGATACTTTTGTAGGAACTGTTGATAAGTCAATCTGTACAGGGTAGAATCCTTCTTTATCTGCTTTTAAAGTGCTTGTATATTCATCTGCATTAGTCATTTCATGATCTAAAACATCTGAAATCTTTGTTGTGATTGTGTAAGTACCTGCTTGAGGAACGTTTACGTAGTAGTAAACAACACCTGCTGCAAAGTCTAATGCATTTTTCAATGCTTTAAATACTGCACCGCTTGTGTGTACTTTGTTTCCGTCTGCACCTTCTGCATCCGTTTCTTTAGAAGTGATGAACAATGTACCTGTATTCTTACATCCAAATGATTCGCAAACGTTGATTAAATCAGGTGCAATAGTACGTGATGTATAAGCACTAGAAGTACCTGTAATCTTTTCAAATTTACGAGTATTGATTTTTAAACAAGAATCAATATCACTCATGATAGTAATATCAATTTCTTGAGTTTTAGTTAATTTAGAGACACTTAATTTGTCACTAATAATTTTGTTAATGTTGCAGTTAAACATTACTTTTGCCCTCCCATTGTAGCTTTTAGTACACGCTCCATAGCACGCTCTGCTTTAGCACCGCCTAATTGATTTAAAGCGTTTAGTTTGCGTGAAACAAATGCTTGAACATCTACTTTCTGTTCAGGAGTCTTTTTAGCTTTTGAAACTTTTTCTTCCATTTTTAATCTCCTTTATTTAACTTTTGCATCAAATCTAGATACCGCTCTAGCAACAAAATCATTTGCCTTTCTAGGTGGCATCTTAATTTTGTGTGCAAAGTGTTTCTTTCCCATTTCATCTACCCAAACGAATGGCCTTCCGTTTTTACGTACTAACGTATAAACTCGTTTCGTTCCATTCTGTACCATTGGGGAGTAATCAACATGAGAAGGGTTTCTAGAATCTTTTTCTAGTTTGTCTGCATCTACTCCGATTAGATATTCGGTATTAGATACTTTTTCCTTCGTGATTGAATCCTTTAAAGCACCTGGCCTATATTCATTCCATGGCATACTTGTCATTTCTTGAGCATAGAATCTACTCCCTCTTGGAGCTTCATCTCGCATAGTTTCTTCTAATTCGCTAGCCAATCCTTCAAAATCTTCTTCACACGCTTCTATAACATCTTCTAAGAGGCCTTTTAGCATTTCCTACACCTCGATAAAGGGGTAATAAAGTTTGCCTCCATAGACGTATTTAAAGCCTTTTAGGAATACACCATCTTCATACGATACTTCCTCAACTTTGTTCATAAGGAAGATTTTTACTAGGCCACTAGGCAAACACATACGTTTTGAATAATCATAAGATGTGTTTGATTTGGCTTTCGCACCGCATACAGGGCATCCGTTTTTCTTTGTGGAACTTTTCATTCCAATATATTTAATTCTCATACTACTGCACCAACCCATGTGTCTTTTGAATTACATACTGACAAGATACCTAACTGCTCTGAATACGCTTTTGTAATATGTTCACGAACATACACACTAATTGAAATCTGAGCATCAGAATTTTCTTCTGAGATAAGAACATCACTACCATCTGTTTCTTCACAAGTGCTACAACCACATTCGCATCTATTCATTGCGATAACAAATTGTAGAAAGTCGCAGAATACAGGCAATAGACATTCAGGTATCGTTTCATATCCAGCTACATAACTGACAACGATCTTAGATAATTCATCACATCCACAATTGCACACATCTTTGTAGTCGATATTAGATAAATCAACGTACACGATACTGTCGTATGGGTTATAAGAAAAATCTTTATCGACTTCTAATTTGTGAGTAGTAAATGTAATTCTTTCTCTAGTGATAACAGATACTTCAATCGTTGTTGGGTCAATCATTGGATAGAATAGCGGTATGCGTACAATCCCTGAATCGCATCCACATTTCTTAAATTCACCAACATCAAAGACTTCCTCTCTTTGAGATGAGAGGAAAGTCTCACATGGATGGTTTTTCCAACAAGTGATGGTACTAATTAAATCAATTAGTTCTCCAACATTCTTTTCAAGCTTATCTGCTTCTAAATCGCTTTCCTTTATGCACGAACAATAATTTTTCAATTGTTCGACAATTTTTTCGTACATTATTCACCAATGTTGATTGGTACGATAGTTGTTGGTTTTAATACAAGGTCTAATCCGTTTAATGTATCTCCTAATGTAGCTGCTGACATTGGGATACCTTGGATTACCATTAATCGGTTTGCATCAGTTCCAAATGCACATCCAAAGTTGTAGTAGTAATCACATTGAGTACCGCATCCTTCAGATGGTGTATCTGTAGCACCGAATGTATGACGTTGGAATTTTTCAGATGGTTGGAAAGTAGTTCCCATTACCAAACCTACTGTATTTCCTTCTAATACCCATACATCACCTGTACCTTTTGTGATGTCGCATGGAACTAATTTATCTGCGATAAATCCATGTCCTTTAAATGCGACTTCGCCTGTTTCTTTATTGCGAGTCCATCCATCAGGATATTCTCCGTTGAATTTACCTGGAACAATAACAGATTTGATACCTTCAAGTACCAATGGGTGACAAGCGAATTTGTAATCGCCATCTCCTAAAGCTGCCAAACGTAAACCAACTGAATCAAACGCAGATAATACGTTTGTACCTACGATTTTGATAACCGCTTTATTTTCCATTACTTCCAATAATCCATGGAATGGTTTCAATGTATGAGTACCTGTAGACATTGTCCCTAAGATTACGTTAATAGCAGTGAAGTATGCCATTGAAATTAAATCCATACGTTTCTGAGCTTCTTTAATAGTTTCTCCTTCACGTTGGAAGTAGCAAACCATGTCATTAGCTTTGATTTTACGTGTTTCATTTACTAAGCTATCCATAATAGGTTCGCAGCTCTTTAAACACAATAATGCTAATGGTGCATTGCTACCGCACTTAGCTAAATCTAATGGAACCCAGCAACATTCACCTTGTGTTGATTTAGGTTCTGTTGTTCCGTATGTGAATGGCAACTGAATATAGAATTTGCCATCTTCTTTTTTTGTAACGCTCCATGCTCCTCGGTTCATAGCACCTTGCATCTTACGTGAAGCTGGTGTGTTCATTAACCAAGAAACTAATGGGAACACGTTTTGGAATGGATTGGCTGGTGAGTTATCTGAATAATCAGTACCGATACCAACTGTTCCTACATTTGATTTAGAAGCATTTGCTGCTAAATTCTGTCTTGCTTTTTCATAATCAATATAAGCTCTTGAAAATGATGTTAAATCCTCGATATTAGAACTTAGACGTTCTACCATTCCTGGTGTAACTGCCATTTTCTCTAATAATGTGTTATCAGGATTTGTAAATAATAAATCTAACATGGTTTACCTCCTATCCCCACATATCTCCGCTAACTTTAGAAGTTGAAGCTAATTTTTCTTCTTTCTTTTCTTTATCGTTAGCTTGTCCTGAGATCAAACTAGACAATCTGTCTAATGTGCTTTCTGCTTTCTTTTCAAATTCTGTTTTTTCTTTCTTAGAATTTTTTAATTTTTCTTTTAATTCAGCATTTTCTTGTTCTAATGCTTCAACTTTTGCACTTAAAGCTTCAAAGGCATCCATGAATTTGTTGATTTTTTCCATATCATCCTTAGACATTTCAACAGTTTCTAATGTTTCTTCGCCTTTTTTAGCTTCTTCTTTGTTTTCTGTTCCTTCTTCTTTACTTTCAGGTGCTTTTTCTTCTTTAGAAGGTTCTTTTTCTTCTTTTTCTTCCTCTTTGTTTTCTAAAGCTTCATTCTTCTTTTCTTCTTTATTTTCAGAACTCAACTTTAAAATCTTTTCCCATAGGTTCATTTCTGAGTCTCCTTTACTGTTTAAATTTTCGCCTGTACTGTTTACATTGGCTGGATTTGCAACAACTGAGAAACCAGAAATCTCGATTTCGTTGTAGAATGGTGCATTAAATTTAAATGACGATTCAAAATCGAGTGTCCCTCTCAGTTCTGCACTAATACTCAATGGTATTTCTTGTTTCAATAAATCTTGCACTATGTGCAATTCCCTGTTTAGTTTGACGTTTACATCAAGACCTTTTCTTCCATCCCCAATATCGACAACTGTTAAATCATCTTTAGTCCATGTACCTAAGTTTAAAGGGAGTGATGTAATGTCAATGTGAGCTAAGTTGATATATCCTACATAATCAGAACTCAAGCTATCGTAGAACGCTTGTACTGCCCCTTTTTTGATGTATAGACGAATATCATCTCCACCCTCATATGTTATTGCCCCCTCGTCAATAAGACGTGTAGGTTTGTTTTCTACGTACCCTGAGGATAGGTTCACACTGACATAATGGTTTTCTTTATCTACGCTAGATAAAGTGATTGCATTGTCATAAAATGCTTTTCCTTTTTTTCTGCGATCAAGGCTATCTTTAATGCTTTCTACATATGTTGGAACTCTTTTCTTTTGTGGCATTATTTCTTAGTCTCCGTTTCTACTACGATTACGGGTTTATAGAACAATTTCTGAATCCTTCCACCACATGAATTACACTTCTTGACTTCGTATGGAATCTTTGCTCCTTTTAATATTTCTTCCATTGTGGAATCATATCTTTTTTGAATAGTTTTGTTTCTAAGTGCTTCTAACAAAACTTTATCTTCGGGAATCTTGTATTTCTTCTTAGGTTCAAGAACTACATATCCGTATAGCAAAGTACCGCTATCTAATCTTGAATAAACGTCAATTTGCGTTTTTTCTTCAATTACATCAAGAAGTTTCAAATACTGTTTTGCGTTCTTTGCTGCTTCTTCCAATGCGAACTCATGTCTACCATTTTGCTTTAAGAAAGCATTTCTTTCTTCTAGGGAATCGAACCAAGTAACACCGTTAATAGTTTGTACGTTGTTTTGCATGGTCTCTCCTTCTAAGCATCATGGCATTGATCGTCTGTATACTTTGTTTCTGTTTGTTCTGAGCGTTCTACTTTTGCTACATTGCAGAATAAGAATGAAGTATAAGTTGTTACTGTTTTTTGACTAGATGCTTCACCTGTTGTCGTAATAACTGGCCATTCAAATCCAATAGCTCCGTCTTGGTCATTCAATTTGTTATGCCAAGCAGTGTTAAAAGCAGTCGCATCTTTTCCTGTTAAAGTGATAGGGTCTCCGTACCCTTCTTTAAAAGTGATTTTTACAGTGAAACTACGTTTAATTGACATTTATGTATCTCCTTTCGTTGCTTTGCATATAAAAAGGCAATACCTCGAAATATGCAAAAATCTATATAGACAGTGAAAACTGTTTATACCTTTTGTTTATTTCCAAATATTGCCTTGTTTTTCTACTTTTTACTTCTAATTAAAACTTTAATGTATCTTCTACTTGTTCTGTTGGGTTATTACCAATCAATTTAAGAATCTTGACCATTGATTCTTTGTTCAATTTACCTTTGAACTCGTTGATAAAGTCTGTGTCTGAAATATTTCTTTGACCAATTAAGAATAAATCGGCATTTCCTTTTGAATCTTTCTTAGCTCCAATCTGATATACAGGAATTGTAGTTGTATATACACGTCCACTAGCCTGTTCTTTGCAAGCTCTGTAGTCTGTTACGACTTCGTAATATACATCTTTAACAGTTTCTTCCTTCTTTGTTTTTTCATTGGCAACAGTTTTTACGATTTCTACTTTTCTGTATCTGTTCTCAAAGAAAGAAGTTGGAACTGCAATTGCATTGGCTTTTGTTTCCAAATACCCTAATCCATCAGGTCGCATAGGTCTTTCACCAAATTCAACCTCTTTACCTTGGATTTTCTCTTTTACCAATCCAATTTTGTTGATTCTCTGTGCATCTTCAAATGAATATAACGGAGTCCCATTCAAACTTCCTAGGGGTGTTACCTCATTTTCGGATAAGATACTTTTTAAAATATCCATTTCCATTTTATTTTCTCCTCTCGCTATAGCGTTTTCTCGATAGAATCCATCATTCTAGTAACTGATTCCATCATGTAATTCTTTGTGCTCTTGTCTAACGCTTCTGCTCCGTTGACAATAGCACCTACGATTTGAGTAACTGACAAGGCTAATTTATATGTCTTTGCAGACTTGTCTTGTTGTTCTTTCAATTCGTATTTATCAAAATAAACCTTTGGCACGCCTAATTTCTCGCTTAACATAGGAGAAATCTGAGTGGCGAACCTTTCTCGCATTGGTACGATTGTATTTGTCATGGCATTATCTATGATTCTTTCCATAGATACGTTTCCTGATACATCCCCTAAACCGATTAATTCAGGAGTAAGGCCGAAACACTGACAAATAATAGAACCTTCCTTCATTTGAAGGTATTCTAAGAACTCTGTACCTTTTGTAACACGAGGCAAGTGATCCATTTTATCAAAAATAGAACTTGCAAGGATTACATTGTCTGATTTTGAATTTCTGATTTCCTGACCTAGACGTTTAGCTTCAATTCTTGCTTTGTCGGCTCTGTCTGCTTTAGAACTTGATGATTCGTCTAGAACTTGGGAAGCCGATAAATCAATCGTATCTCCTTTGGCAAATCCATCTTTTAACCAAAAAATCAAACGTCCAGGGCCATCATACTGAATATCGTAGTTCAAACGCTCGTAAACCGCACCTAATAGTTTTAGACGTTGTTTATCACGTAATAAACAAGATAACCCGTTCTCATGGTCTGTTCCGTTTCTAAGATTGCAGAAATTATCAGGAATCTCTACAATGATTGTTCCGTCTTTTGACATTAATTTGCCTGTTTGAAGGAATAACGCTTCGTCCAAGTCGATTTCCTTTGTTCCTAATGAGATAGGCTCTTTATCGTCTGCCGACATAGCATAACAGATAGGAACTCTAAAGCCTTTATATTCATCATCTTCACGCATGATAGAAACATAGTTGCGATAATTCTCTATAACAATTCCTTTATCTTCGTCTAGCCAACGAATACCGCATTTTCCGTACAATAACGACTGCATAATAGCATTTTGAAGTACAGAATAGTTTGTTACACCCTGTACATTGTGTCTATAAAGGAATGGCATAAGAACATTCTTGTCTAAATTCTCATCACCCGTTGTGATACCGTTTGAGAATATAAAGTCAATAACCTTACCGATAACATATGGTAGCGTTGGTAGATTGTCTATCATCCAATCAATCTCATCAAACTGATTCTTAAAGTTTGTCTTTATAAATCCGTTGATGCAATCTGAATTGCAGTTTAACATAGCTTCCATTACCTTTTCGGCTTCGGTTTCTGCATTAGAACTGTGAATATTGTGCGAAATGTTAGTTGAAACATAGGTATTGGATGCTAGTTTAACTCTATCCTTTTGTCTTTTCTTTGTTCTTCGACTCAAATTAGCACCTCCTAATCGTTCTCTGCATACGCAAGTATTTCACTGCTTAGATTATACATTAAACAACTGCGGACAGAAAGTACTGAGGAATCTAGGGCATCAGGAGAGTGTCCTAAGCGTTGTTTTATCTCTTCCTTAGGAATAATGGCTATCTTCTTATTGTTCTTCGATACAGTCCTTGTAGCAAGTAATTCAGGCTTCAATCTTTTGGCAACTTCCGTTGTGAAAGTCAATTTCTTACTGTCCATTAGCTGCTGAAAGTCTAAATACATTTCCGCTCTTAGATTAAATGCATAAACCGCACTGTAATGTCTTGCCTTGATACGTGTTTTTGTTGGCCCTCCTTGGAAATTGACACCCTCAAGGATAAATCCTAGCTTATCCGAGTATTTTGACAATCCTTCGGTCAACCATGTACCGAAACCAACGTCAACACAAACATATTTGATGTTTAATGTCTCAATAATCTTAACAATCTTGGTAATAATCTTCTCGGATGTGACTCCTTGCACCCAAACACCCTCTTTAAGATTGTAAATTGTCTCGATTTTACAGTTTCCGTATCTGTTTTGAGAGCATAAAGCAACATCTATACCATCTTTTCCTGTATAAGCCGAGTCAATACCTAAGAAAAAACGCTTTTTATAAGAATTATCGGCTTTATCGTCGTCTAAAGTCATGGTTTTGAACATACTTTCGTCTGAAAATTCCTCTAATTCGCATACTAAATAACGTTGGCAAGTACTTCTATTCTTGTAAAAATGAGAATTTAGTATCTGAGATGCACTTTTCATACGATCTTCTTCGTAAGCAGTACGTACATCCATCCAAACAACTAATGTTCCTTCGGGGTATTTGTCATTTGTCATGCAATCGTAGAACTCTCCTCGTTTGTGGGGGTTGGAAATAGCAATCTCAAGCTCTTTTGAACCGTCAACACTTGAAAATTCCCTTCGTCCTATCTCGGCATACGCATCTTCACTGACTTGGGCAGCTTCATCAATAATATAATCTCCGCCCTTACCGATAGCATTGTTGTTCTTCTTCGGGTCTACACTGTTTCCACCTAATGTAACGATTTCTACACATCCTCCACCCTTGAAGGAAATTTTAGTTTTTGAAGTAGAAGTCTGTAATTTTTCAATCTTGTTTCCTGAATCTAATACAGAACTCTGAATAGACTCGTCTGCATTTTGTAAATGTCCGATAACTTTTGACATGATGATAGTAGCGGTTTCTCCTGTTGCGGCCGCAATTCGTACTTGATGTCCTTTATAAGCACGATAAATAGCAATCATTCCTAAAGTCCAGCTTTTCCCGTACTGAGAAGTAGTAATTGCATAGATTGTATCGTACCCTTCTACAACCGCACCGAACAACATAGCTTGTGTGAAGTGAAGATTGACTTGAAAAAATGTCAAAGCCTCTCTTGCACCGATAACCGCAAGTCTAAAAGCTTCTTGTCTAGAAATATTGAGTCGTTTGTAATGTTCGGGGATATATCCTCTCGTCCAATTCTTCAATTTATACTTCGGGGTAGCTTTCTTCAACAACCTAACAACTTCTTCTTGGCTCTTATTAATAGCTTTAGCTTCTTTTAAGTCCTCTACATCCTTAAAATACTGTTCCGTAACACTAAGAGTCTGTTTCTTCACTGTTATCGTCCTCCTCGTGTTCTATTACCTCGGCATCTAAAAACTCACTTCCCATGTTGATTCCTAATATATCGTTGATTCTTTCCTCCGCAATTGCTCTTTTCTGCTCAACAGTTATATTATTTACACTTCCAACATTTAAAATATTGCTCTTTCCAATTCCATCCATTCTATTTAGCTCTTTTAAACATCCTAATCTGTCTTTCATGTCCTTTTCTTCGTCTTGAATGTTATCACTAAGCCATTGTCTGCGTTGCTCTACTGTCATAACACTCCTTTGATCTCTCTTTTTTACCCTCTCATGTATGACATTCCTAAATAAAGGACTGTTTAATATCTTATATCCCTTGTTATAAGCACTCTTATCGCTTAAATCAGGACGAATCTTTTGCATGGACTTCGTAATATTCCCACTCTTTGAATACTCGTCAAAGAATCTTTTAGCTTCATCCTCACGCTTTAATTCTGAAACACTCTTTGCCCTTGGCATACTCTCATCCTCTCTTTCTCTACCTCCCTACATTATAAATGATTTCTATGTAGACGTTTTTACCCCTCATATACTACTCTCTTACTACTCGCTTACCCCTCGCAAAAATACTTGAACTCATTTTTTTCAAAACTCATTTTTTCGTTTTCCAAAAAGTTTTATCTAAAAAAGGGGGTGGTTTGTGTTAGCACTCTATTGTGTATAGTGCTAGGTGTAAAAAATGTGGTTTGGTCGAGAGGGAAGGCATGGGGTGTGTATGGTCGTCTTTTCCTGTTGCGCTTTTCAAATCATTACCGCAAACGCATATATATTTATGTCTTTATTTCATAAACAATTTATTTCTAGATCATGCAAATAGTTTTATCAGCAAAGAGAAGAAAAAAAGACAATAAAAAAGCTAGTTAAACACTTAAAGTTTTAACTAGCATAACAAATAAATGATAATAAATAATGCAATAAACAATAATATAATCAATAACCAGTATTTATATAAGAATGCAAGAAGTAATATAAATACAAGTATAGTTGTAAGCTGATCAATCATTTAATTAATACCACTCTTTTATATCGCTATTAATTGTATAGCTTTCACAATTATATTGCTTTTCTTCCTCGTCCCACTCATCTAAATATATAGTAATCGGTATATGTATTACATCCACATAACCATATATGTGGTGACATTCAATAGTGATATAGCCTTTTATAGTCTCAATACTTCCATCTTTTTCGATCATGTCTAAACACTCATTAATATTATAAGTTCCGATACCATCATGACGTAAATAACAATAATCGTTATTTCCGCATAGGTTGTAGGCTTTTCCTACAATATCATAACAGTTTATAAACTCTTTAAATTGTTTTAGCTTTTCAATTTCCATACATTTTGCCCACTTTCTTTTTACTCCATTTCTTTTAGTTCATCATACATACTACAAGTAATATAAACACCATTTCTAATACAATTAAATAACCGTTCCATAACTCTATTATTAATTAATTCATGACGGTTATACAATGTAATCAGCCTAACCGCTGTGCCTATGTCGTCCAACTTTAACCGCTAGTTTATAACTTCCTTTATTAGATCAAATTCTTGTCTAGTCATTCTCTACACCTCCTATAACTTCTAACTTTGGTATCAGCATTTTATGCGTTTTGTTTGAATATCTTTCAATTATTCTATAAACAGGCTTATTCTCTTTTAATACGAGCATTTTTTTATAATCTATGTCAATTTCATTTTCATCAATAAGTAATAAGTTAGATTTTTTTACTTTATAACTAGACATAAGCCCGTTATTATTGAATGAAGTATATCTTTTCAAGCAGTCTTTAACTGCTGCTAATTCATTATTATTTAATTTCATAGTATAACCCCCTTTATTTATAAATTAATGGCAATATAATATTTGATATTCCTAAAAATAGGCCAATAATTAATAGATCAAAGCAAATGTAGAAGTAGAATTTAAGTAATGCAAGTATGAGCACGTGCAAAGTGCTCATCTTGTCTAATTGTTGCCTACTAATCATCATAGACAACCCCTTTTATATTTCCATGGTTGGATATATATTTTTGTCTTTATATATTTTTTTTATATTTCCAACTGCTAAACTATTGTAATCACTGCATAAAGTAGCAAGTTCTTGTTGTTTTTCATATGCTTTTTTATAAAGCCTTTTTAACTCTTTGATTCTTTTCGGTATATTATCGATATATTCTTTACTAGTATAATAAAGTGTAATGTCGCTAAACTCTAAAGCTTGAATTTTATTTCCATCTAATAACTTTTTTTGTTTTCCATCTATGTACTTTGAGCCGCACTCAATATTATAAGTATTACCACTAAATTCTAAAGGGATAATATGATACTCTTGTGAACTGTATCTATCACTAATATAAAAGCTACAATTTATTTTTTCTTTTATTTCATCTCTTATTTTTTCTTTTGCTTTTGGCCCGTAAGGCTTGTTTTTATACTTTGCAAGAACTTCTAAAACTATGGGTAGCGTTTCATCATAAAGTGCTATTCTTGCGTTATTATTTAATATTTCAATAGTAATTTGTAAGTCTTTTATTTCTTCATTTAATTTACACATGTCTTTTTCTACCGCTTTATGCTGCTTAACTTTTTCTTTTATATCCTTTATAGATGAATAAGTGTCAATTAATTGATCGAGCTTTTCCTTTTTTTTATTAATTAATTTATAAGTACTTTCAATCTCTTTTTGAATTTCGTTAAATGCTTTCATGATGTTTGCCTCCTATTCTAGCCCCATGAAAGCGGCTTTATTCAAACCACTAAAAGCTTTTATATGTTTGCCTGTTGTGGCAGTCCAGCCGTTCCATAACTTTTTATAAGTACCATCCACCTTTTTTTTAATAATAGGCGTATTGTAGCTATAAAGTGTTTCATCACCATTATCATCAACTTCAACAATAGCTTTTCCATAAAAGCTTTTTTGACTAGTAATAGGTTTTAAATCGTAAATTTTCATTTTCTTTTTAGCCCCAAGTTGTTATAATAAGGACGTATATATATTTTTGGGGCTTTACCTCCATATACTATATTTATATATACGTTTTTTTGGATGATCGTTTAGTTGTCAGCTGGTACGATCATCTTTTTTTATGTCTTATTTTTGGTTGTCACCCCTTTTCTTTACACTGTTATTATACCACGATATAACTATAATTACCACCCTTTTTTTCACTTTTTGTTCACGAATCGTGAATATAATAGCGGATATTTTCGTACTACACCGTGTTTTTGTCTAAGAATCGTGAACAATTTACAAAATACAAAATTTACAAAATACAAAATTTTTCGCCGATTACAAAATACAAAATACAAAATTTATTTTTTATATTGACAAAATTTTCTTTTTTGAACACTTAAAATGCCCTTTATTTAAAGTAAAATCGTTTAATTTCGTGAATAAATGTTAATTAAAGCAAATAAAACAATAAAAAAACCCATCAATCCTTATTAGAACTTGATAGGTAATCAACACAAACGTTGAAACTAGTAATAATAGTGTATATATCTTCTTCTTATAGGTGTTGGAAGGCTCTGTGGAGGACGTAGCTCCTCTTTTCTTCTTTCCCCCGAGGTCAAAACCCCTCTTTATCTCCCCCGAACCTCTTTCCTATTATATATATGCCGAGGGACTTAGATATATCGCTTTTTCATAGATCAATCGTTTTAAAATATGCAGAATACGTATAATATAGGCTCTGTGTGCTCAATACAGAACCTTAAACCATACAATCGACAAGATATAGAATTAATAAAGAATTTCTAAAGGAGTAAGAAATGAATTATCTGCCTATTCATTTCAAAGTAGTAGTATATGACTACGTGATGACAATTTATGAACCAGCCTAAACAATCGTGTGTAAACATTAGTATAAACATTTTGGAACTTATCGTGTTTATTACGCATATTTGACTGTATGGACGTTTCTATATCTCTGAATTTATTTTTTTCTTCTTTTCCCCCGACCCCTGTTGCGATACATGGGCTATAAATCACATTATTTTCTATTGCGATTGTAGCCCTTGCGAATCGGGGGCGTTGTTGCGAATGGGGTGACATTTTCATTGCACTCATGGGTGTTATTTCTATTGCACCCTCCCCCGTCAATTTATATTGCGCTTACACCCTTATAATATCCTCAGATTGCTCTGAGGCACTCATTCTTGAGTAAGTAGAAGTAAAAAATGTCTCGTTAGAAAGTGGCAATATTTGGTCTTTTTTAGGTACTTCCTAACTACATATATTATACCATTTTTTAATGCAGACGTGTGAAAAAAAACCTATAAAAAAAGGCTATTTGTTAGCCTCTTTCTTTTCTCTTTCTAAATCTTTTAAGATCAATTGTCTTACATAATTGTTCTTGCTGCTTACAGAATTAAGCTTTTCTATGATTGCTGCATCATGTGTTTTATGGAATTTAAGAAGAATTTGTCTGATATTAGCTTTTTCGTACTTCTTTGTTGCTCTCAATTTTGCTTCACTTGCTTTTCCCATTGTTATTACCTCTACTTTTCTTTACACCTATAGTATAGCATACAACGATATCTTTATCAACAAACAAATTAAAAAAAGCCTATTTTTCTAGGCTTGATTTCTGTTATAAGCAAATCCTGAATATTCTAGGCAATCCCTTAGTTCTTCGAGACTGTAGTTGTTAGAAATGAACTGGATGTAGCTTGAAAGTAGCTGCTTTCCACTTCTAACCCCGTTTAAGTGTAATTCTACCCCGAATACAGATACCCCAATAAACCACGCAAATGCAAATGCATCTAACTCTATATGTTGGGTTTCATATCCTTCATTTTCGCTCCCTTTATACTCTTTTAACTCCTTTTTCCAAATTTTGAGCATTTCAGGAGTAGCAATATCCGCCAATCCAACATCATTTATCGCCTGATATTGAGCACAATGTCTAACTTCATGTGCCAAACTCAAATAAAGATCTATTTCATCCTTGAATTTATCTAAATCCACATAGATTTTGTTCTCTTTCACGATTGTTGTTGCTTTGGCAGATGGTTTTAATTGGAAGCTTTCTGCTTTTTGCCCGTTTCCATAGTAGGCTTTTCCGTCTTTCTGATAGATAACCATTGGCGGTTCTATCGCCATTAAATCAGATAAAAACATAATGTAATTGTTGTAAGTGTTCATACATATATTTTACTACATAAGACTAAAAAAGACTATAAACATATTTATCGTTTTAAACGTGTTTTTAGCCTTTTCTTTATTTACCCTAACAAATACTCATTTCAATCTATTTTGCTCGTTAGAATCACTTCTAGACGTGTTTAAATTGATTTTAAGAAGTTTTTCTTCTTTTTCTTCGCAAGTTATAGTCTTTGTCTATCAAAATTTGAAATATTATTGTTCTATCAACTAGATATTCAATTCCATCACTATTGAAACCAACGATCTTACACCACCAGCGATTGAAAGTATAAGGTTTAGTCAATACAATTTGCACTAATTCAGTTTCATCAAATAGCGTTGCCATTGCGACATCCCCTGCTCTTAGACCTATATTGCCATGGTAGTTAAACCATCCTCCGCAGGTTTCTTTAAAGTGCTCGTATTCTGTATCTCTTTTAGGCATTATACAATCCTTAAATAATTCCTATTTGAGTTAATAATGCACGTTTTACTTCTTTTGCTTCTTGCCAATCGAGTGATTTTATATGCCACTTAACATTTTCTCTGTTGATTGTTAAGATTTGTTCAGCTTTCGCCATTCCGCACTCATGCCCTGTATCAATCATAACGTGACAAGGTAAATCCACTCTTTTTAAATTGCTAGTAATTGGAATTACATTTACTGTTTTACTACCTTTATTTTGAATATCGTTTGAAATAACGATACATGGTCTCCTTTTGTAAAGAATCGTATTACTATATTTTGGCAAGTCACACCAATAAATGTTATTGTTTAGGATTTCCATAATGATAACCTCCTATCCTTCCCAATTTATCCTCTAAATTTCTGTTATGCTGCTGCAATCCGTATATTTTCCTGTCTCTCTCAATTAAAGCTTGTTTAATTAATACCATATCGTCATATGCTTCATATAATCCGTTCTCTTTCAGAGCTTTTTCTACATTTTTAAAACTCGTCTCTACTTGAGTTTTTGCTATCATCTTCTTCATTCCAATCCATCCCGTATACATCATCCTTTGCATCATCCTCATCACTCTCAATTGGAACACGTACAACTTTAGTTCCAATTCTATGAGTGAATAAGATACATACTGCCCAAATAGGGTGTACATGAATCACCATGTATGCAGTAAATATCATTACCGCTATATTGTGAATTGCCATACTTAAATACATCATTTTGCTATTTTCTCCTTCATGTATTTTGAAGTCATGTTCTGAGCTTCTACCCCTTCTTTTTCCAACGCAATATTCCAAATATCATTTAATAATGAATCAACAATATTACATGAATTACTGTTTTCTGTATCAGAAACAGTAACATTCAATTTAATTTGTACATTCGTACTTTCTTTAGGTTTATTTCGTTTCTTCAAACCCATCATACGACACTCCTCTATTTCGATACTTATACTTTCTTGCTTCATATTCAGCTTTGTTGAGATCATCAATCAATCTACCATTCTCTAATTCCAATTCATTAATTCGTTCTGAAACAACTAAGGAATAAAGGAGCATTGAAGCTATGCCCCCTATAAAAAATCCTGCAAAGAAATAAATCATCATACCACCTTACAATTATCTAAGATTTCACGAATCGGAATTTTTGTATCAATGTCTTTAAAATATCCCTTTTCGTTCAATTCAAGTAAAGGTCTGTAGTTTGAAAGACACTTTTGCATTCCACTATCTTTATGCGCATTTAACAAATCGTATTCGAACCGATTTAATTTGTATTTTGGTTTTTCATATGGCATTTTAACCCATTCAATAAGTCTTTGTTTGCATCCTTTATTCGCACCTGGATTAAATTCACACTCATTACAGTCAACAAGACTGCATCGTTTAAGTTTTCCATCTACTAACGCTAAATCTAACATCCAACCTTCTATAATTTCGTCTTTGTAATGTTCGTAATTAGTTTCTTGCTTTTCTTTAAAATGTTCATCTATCAATTCTTTAAATAAACGAAAATAACTGTTAAATTTGTTACATTCTTCCGGGAATCTAACTGTACTGTAATATTCTTTTGTAATACATTCTAAAGCATCTATATATTCTTCTTTTGTTTTCATTAAATCCACCCTAATTCCTTTGCTTGCTTGCCGATAGCTTTTAATAAATTAGTTTCAATTGCCACCTCAAGAAAATTACCATCTATTACAATTACTTTTTGTAATAAATTAAATATGATTTCTTGATAATAGAATGAACCTTTAGTTTCTATTAAATATATTATTTTCTCGTTTTCTTCATTTCTCTTATAGCCAAGTGCTTTAAACATTTCTCTAGCGTTCATTTTCTTTTCACCACCTCGTACTGATTTTTAATCCATTCAATGCTACCTAAAAAATACTCAAATAAATCTTGTCTACGTTTAAATTCGTATATGCTCATGGCCATTTTTCGATACTCTTCATTCCAACGTTCTTCTGGCACATCAGCATCTAACCACTCTTTCAAATTTTTTTTAACTCTTTCTAAATCCTTACTAGCATACATGAATTCATCTTCATATATCGATGTTACGGCATACAATATATCTTCTAGTGGGCGATTGGCACACTCTTTGCCTATTCTGCTTTCTCGATATTCTTCTAACGTAAATCTATGATTTGAGTATTTAAGTTCATTAAATGCGTCTGCTTTATTAGCTAAATCTTTTAACAAATCCATAGATTTAGACATTTCCTCCATAGTCGGCTTATATCCATCTTCTCTTTCTTCTCCACACATTAAGTGAAGTAATGTATCTACTACTTCAATAGCTTTTTTATATTTATTCATATTCCTTTATCTCCCTTTTTAAATCGTCAATAGCTTCTTTAACTTGTTTCAAGTCTAAATCTACATTAGAAACTAAATCTGCCATCCTACAATTTGAATAGCCTTGTAAAGCTCCTTCTAATGTAGAGTGAAAGGAAATCTGTTTCTTGATTTCCGTTTCTACTCCGTCTTTGCTCTTTTGAATTGCATCTTGAACTAGCGTGTAGCTTTTTCCATCAGATGTAATTCCGTATCCATTTTTTAATTTAATCATCTTCATCTTCTTCTTTCTCTTTCACTAATTCTTCATATCTATCGAGTATAAATGCATCCATTTCTTGTTTTGTGAACCCTAGTTTTAATAATTCATCTTTACAATTCATTCCATAATTCCATGGATATGCATTCAAGTAGTGCTCTAGTGAATTATTCTCAACATCTAACCATTTGCACCGACATTCTAGAATGTATTTTTTATATTGATCTATTTTTTCGGCCAAATCATTTATTTCTTTTTTGGCTTGTGCAACATCTTCACTATGTGATTCTTGTTCCTCTTTTAGCCTTCTTTTTAAATACTCGTTGTTACTTTTTAACAAATCATATGTTTCTAGTGACATTTGAACAAACGCTTCCATTTAAAAATCATCCTCCTTTAGCGGTAAGCATCTAACTACTAAACCACTTTGAAGAAAATCTCTAATCATGTCTTCGTATTCTTCTTTTGTAAATTTATTCAAATCAATATCAAATGGTATGATTTTACATCCATATTTCCTATTTATTTCATGATATTCTTCAAATGTCATACCTCGACATCCTCATCTTGTGGCATTTCAAAGACTTCATTGTATGGATATTCCAAGGATTCCTCGATAGCATCTAATACCTTTAAAGCTTTTTCTAAACTAGAATAACGACCTAATTGATAGTTGAACTGCTCACCAATTTGGTATATTTCAACATTATCTTCCATTCCACCAACATATACATTGCTCACATTTATTAATAGCCTTTTATCTTGACTTCTAATCCACATCTTAATACCCCTCTTTCAATCTTTGATAGTTGATTTTATTCTTTCCACAATAAGCTTCATATACTTGTTCAATTGTGAAGCCTAGGTATTCTGTGATTGCGACTAATACCGGAATAATTGAACTTTCAAAAATAACTAAACGAGTTAATACTTTAGACAGATTACTTTTTTTAGTTCTTAACCGTTTTAACATTCCATTCGATAGTTCTTCCTCGTTTAAATAACTTAATCGTGCTTCTTCTCCGAAATTAAAATGATTCTGATAACTTAACACGAAATGCCAAATATCAACTAACTCTCCTAAAACCTTTTGTTTATCAACAGGAGCTTGAGTCTTTTTCCACCAACACCAATTAGCTTTTAATTCGTGTGTTAGTTCTCCTACTTCATCCAAAATAGCCATTCTTAAATTATCTTCATCAATTTCATTTAATCCGTATTCTTCCATAATTGCTTCATCTAGCTTTTTCTGCATTTGTAACATTTCTTTAATTAAATCGTATTCTTTAATTGTCATTTGTTATCTCCTTTTATAACACAATGTTTTCAATCAATGCTCTTTTTTCAAGAACAGATAAATACAATCCCATGTATTTTTGCTGCTCTCTTAATAGTTCAAGTGGGCAATCATGTTTTGTTACTTCTTTGCCTAACATTTCTTCAACTTCAATTTTGTTACAGAAATTCTTCAATTTCTCATATCTGATTTTTACTTGGTGATATTCTGCTACAAATCTTTCTTTGTAATCCTCAGAGTTCATTAACTCTACTGTTTCTTTTAATTCCATGTTGTTTTTCTCCTTTTTTTCTTTGATTTTTGTAATCTCAATTGATGCTGGATAAACTTGCAAAGCTTTTTGCTTAATTTCAAAAGATTTTCGATTTCTAATCTTATTCCAAACTTCTTTTTCTGAATTAGCTTCTACGATTTCTGATAATTTAGCGAATATATTCGCCTTAAATAAATATTTTGCCATGTTTTTACTCCTTTAAAACAAATTGTTTAATAAATCTTCGTGCATATTGTGGATGAATCATACTTCTTTGTGTTTGCACACTGTATTCACCTTTTTTGACCTTAGAAATTACTTTCTTAGGTACAAATTCAATAGGTTCAAAATCTAAGTTGTTTTGCACTTCGCAATTAATGAACCAATATTGTGTTGGCTTCTCGAAATAATCTCCATCCATTCTTCTATTTTTATCAATCATAGAAGGCTTTATACACCAATAACTTGTTAAGTAATGAGGTTGCGTATATGGATTTTCAATAATCATCTGCAATCCTCTTTTTTCTGCTACAACAACTAACATACTGATTAATTCATATAATTCATGTAGTTCATCATGTAGCTTCATGCTATATTCTAATTTCTTTATATCATCCCAATTTTTCTGTTGCTTGGCCTGTCCTCTAAACCAAAGAGGAACTTTTGCTTCAAACCTTGTACAAGGAAAGAAAGCAATGATTAAATCGTCTTTCTTTATCCCGTCAAATATGGAAGGTTCGTTATGATACCCCCCCCCGAATCTCTTTGAACAAATCAATAACATAATCAGTTTGATTGAACTCATTTTGAATATCGTAGTCATAAGCATTGATTCCTAGCTTTCTGAACTCATTCTTGAATGTTCCTGATTGTTCAAATAAACAATGTACTTTCATCTTCTTTTACTCCTATTTAAAACAACGTTTCTTGTTCAAATTTCTTACCATTGCACGTGAATACATTAGATTTCTTTTCTTGAGCCTTTGATTCATCAAAATATTTAACTAACTCGTTATAATTGCTTGTGAACGTCCCGCCATAAGCAACTCCGTTTATGACTGTATGATAATCAAGATCAATTTCTTTATCTTCTCCTATTCTTTCAAAAACTAATGCGTGCTCGTAATCTAAATAAAGCTCAGCATTTGGAAACACACGCTTAATGTATTTGTCCGCTTCTTTTAATTCATGGTTTTTGAAGAATGTAGCATACCTTCCGTAAACGTTATTTATCAACATATTCTCCAATGTATAGACTTCCTTCGATTACATACAGATTCATAACGTTTTCCTTTGTTGCCCCTAGAAAATCTTTCCCAGGTTTCTTGAAAACCAATTTCCCATTCTCTGTATCTGTACAGTATTTATATTTGTTCATGCACCTGTTGTCGCATTTCTTTACACTGTAGGAAACTTTTCCGTCATATCTTTTTGCAATCATCTAGAATGGCATCCCTTCGTCATTATCATAATGTTCAGGATATGATTGGTAATTTACTTGATTTGTAAATGGTACTGTTTGAGGTTGATATGTCTGTTGACTTGCTTGTTGTTGACATGCTTGTTGATAAGCTTGTGTTTGTGGCATTGTCGCATTGTTTAAAGCTAATTCTACGTCCATAACGTAAACACTAGTCTTATACACCTTCTGGTTGTCTTTGTTCGTGTATGAGCTTTTTTGAAGCTTTCCGTCAACTGCGATATGTTGTCCTCTAAATCCATATTGATTAATATGTTCTGCATTTTCTCCCCAAGCGGTGCAATCAAAGAAAGATTTACGTTCTTGTCCGTCCTTCCCTTTCTCCTTAACTTCGATAGAAAAATTACATAGGCTTTGTCCTGTAGCAGTTTTCTTTAAAGTGATATCGCTACCGATTTCGCCTGATAAAATAACTCTGTTCATTTCTTTTCAACTCCTTTATACAAATTCAACACCTATTGAATTAGGTCTAATTCCTTCTATCATCTGATACATATGTGATTTAGAAATGAAATTCTTTCTAGCACACTCGGCGATTGAGCTATAGACTGTATCGCCTATTCTCACTTTCTTCTTGTTTCTCAACCCCTGAATCTGAGCTAGTTTGATAACTCTTAGGTTTTCAATTTTCATTTCGCCGTCCCAAACGATAGAATCATTCTTTTCTATTTCCCCGACAAAAGCTTTGTAGGCTTCAAATAATACATTCAAGTATCGTTTCCCTTCTTTAAAGTTCACTACAACTCTGTATATTGATTCCGTTTCCTTTTTAGCTTTCATTTCCCTTTGTTTTCCTTTTAGATCAACAGAAACAACTCTTAAATAACTTGTAATGTAATATCTGATTCCTGTTTTACTTTCGCCAATTAGTTGGAATTGTTCAGCATCTTCACTTGTTACTTTTCTTCTTTCTTCATTATCAGTTTCAACGGGAAGAAGAATACATCCTTTGTAGGTTTCCTCGTTTCTCAACATCTTATGGAATTGAGCGTTTGTAATACCCAATTCCCTCATAACATCTTTTGAAGATACGATTCCACGTACAACTGATATATCATTTTTTTCCAACATATAATATTGCACTTACTACCCCTCCTACTTTTCATTTGTTCATCAAATCTCCCAACATTTTCATGCCTTCCTCATTTTTTGGAGGTGCAGGCAATTGATCGTGTTGTTGATATGTTTCCAAACTAATTTGACCTGAATTTAATAACTGTACTTCTTCTTCACAAACCTCTTTATAAGCTTGTAAAAATCTGTCTCGGTAATATTGCAAGTCTTTTTTATTACTCCACGCAATATCTCTTAACAAATAGCTCCCTCCGAGCGCTTTCTGAATGTTTCTAGGCAGTTTATCGTAGTTTACCTTACTAGTATGAGGATCGCACTTTGCGTTCCTTAAAACGATTTCCCAAGCCTCTCCACCCTCTTTAGTTTTTCCAATTGCAGTTTTACTGATTCGTGTTTTTACTTGCGCTACATTTGGAGCAAACTCTCTTGTATCACTTTGGATGATTTGATTAACTGCATTCGCTACAACCAAGTATTCATAATCCTTGAAAGACACTTGCCAAAGTTTTAAATAGGCTTGTGTATCTTCTTGAGTCATGTTTTTGTAGCTCATAGGATAATTGATTCTTAGCACCTGTAAGATTCTTTCAGTTTCTTCTAATGTCAAAATGCATACCCCATTTCTTTTCTAGTCAATTGTCTTTGACCACCGTTGTTATTATTCTGCAACTTGTAGAATGTTGACCAGCTATGTACAATGCTCTGATTTACAATAGCAATCTTGGTAACATCATCTAAGGCTAATTCATTTAATTTATTTAAAGACAACTTCATAGCTCTAGCAGTCAAAGGCTTTCTTGCTTTATTTCTCATTTCAACAAAACCATGCAATGCATCTTGCAAATCTTTGTTTTCTGTATACTCTGCAATAACAGAATTAACTGTTTCTTTTTTTATATTTTTTTCTTTATATTCATTAGTATTTAATCTATTAGTATTTAATTCTTTAGTTATTTTATATGCGTCCCTATTTTCTATATCTTGAATTTCTATATCTTCATTTTCTATATCTTCATTTTTGAGATGTAGTAATTCTTCGTCATGGTTTCCATTGTTCTCGAAAATAATGTATTCCCACTCACTGATTTTTCCATTGCAGTATCTTCTTCTTCTAACAAGATAGTTGTTATCTTCTAATTCATTCAAAACATTATTGATCGTGTTTTTACTTTCTTTACAGATACCTTCCAAGCCTTTAACCGAATAATGCCATTTATCAGGTAAAGACAACATCATGCTGAGCAATCCTTTTGCTTTAAGTGATAGGTTTTTATCTCTTAGATGAGTGTTACACATAGTTGTGTAATTATCGTTCTTAATAGTTCTAATTACTGACATACATCACACCTCCTAACATTCTGTACCTATGTACTTTGTATGAAAAACATAAGCGATACTAAACGCACTCCAAACGTCCGCCTTAAATCCGTAGAAATAACCTGGATTTGATTTTGTACCTTTACCTTTGTTCGGAGTATCTTTAGCGAACAAATCAATCAGAGCTTGTCTAATAGTTGCGTCTGTCGCTTTCATAGAGTGGCATAGAGTCATTTTTTCTTCACTTCGGTATATTAATGTGGGTTCAATATCGAAAGCTTCAAATTGCTCTAATAAGCGACCTATAAAGTAACAAGTTTCAAATGTAGTTTGACCTACAGGCATACCGAAACTTTGTATTCCTTCAATCGCTACATAATCAATTGGATAATTCTCTGCTTTCCAATTTGAAATTTTATCTTGCAATTCTTTGTTAGGGATTTTCCCTTTATCTACAACTGCCGATAAATCATTTTCCACTACAACAAATGCACTGTATTCATTTGCTGGGTCGATACCTAAAATCATCTTACGCACCTCCAATTTCAAACTTAGTAGCATCAAGCTTTTTCTTTTCTGAGTTCATCTTTGCTTCAATACTTTCGTAAGCAGTTTTGAAACGTTTTAAATCAGAATCAACTTTTGCAAACTTAGTTCTTTCCTCAGAAACTTTTTGACCTGCTAAAGCTTCAAAGTATTTAATACTAGGTGCTTTTCCATCATGCTCACGTTCCCAAGTACTACGTGCAACATAAATCTCTTGATTTGTTTTGTTTTCAATGTCTGCTTTTAAGATGTTCGAGCTTTCTTGTAACCTAGCTATCATTTCACCAATCAAGAACATTTGATTCGCTAGGTTTTCGACATTTAACGCCATTTCCATTACTGTTTCTGCATCAGAGATATAAGCATCAACTAGGATTCCTAATTGTTCTTGAATTTCTTCATCTTTCCAATGCTTGATTTTGAATGGATTGTATTTAAACAACAGTTCATTTTGGCTTAGCATTATATTTCACCTCTGATTCATCAATATGTCCGTAGATGCGTTCTAAATATCTTTTGGCAATGCCTAACATTTTCTCTCTCTTTGGACTCTGGTCTAGTAGGTTATGACACCTTCTACATACCGTAATAATGTTTTTTTCTACCCCAAGTCCGCCTTGTGCTCTTGAACAAATGTGTGCCTCAGGAAATGCGAAGGGAGAACCGCAAAAGATACACATTCTCCCGTCTCTTTCCCATACAGTATCTTTAACTGATTTAGGAATATCTGTAGCTTGGCTACGTTTTGATTTATACAAGACTTACACCTTCGGGTTCTTGATATGTTTGTTCTTGATATACTTGAACTTGTTCTACTTGTTGATTTTCTTCACTATCGAAATAAACAGGTTCAGAACTTACATCATCCTTGAATGACATATCTGTTTCAATTGCAGTTTGCATTTCAATACTCATAATTCCCCACTTAGAAATTAATTGACGTAAGATTGTTTTAAATGCCATTCCGTCAAAATCTTTTTCCCAAAATGTATATCCCTTATGAGCTGCATACCCTTTAGAATATTTCTGAGCGTGTTCTTCCATGGTTTCTTTTGACCAATACATTGATTTAGTGAATCCATTAGTCAATTCAAACATTCCGTAATATCCAATAGTAGGAGCTTTTTCACGTTCTAATGGGTCAGTAATAGCTCTTACTTCAATATCTTCTGTAAATGGGTTATAGCTTAATAATTCCCCATCCTTAACTGCTACAACATTGATTTTCTTATATTGACCTGAACGAATAGCTAATTGAAGATAACCTTTATATCCAAGTTGGAATGTAGCGACTGTACGATTGTTCTTAGTGTCTCTGAATGGCACCATGTAGTAGTGTCCTAACTGTGGACTAGGTGATAAGTTCAAAGAATCACCTACGATTCCTGCACTTATAATCGTTGGAAAATCACATTCCATTAATTTCTTATCCGTATTAACTGCACTGATAATGGATGCAACAAATTTCTTTCCTCTTGTTGCACTTCCTAAAGTTTTTGTGATATTTGCAAGTACTGCATCAGACTTTACGTAAGATGCGAATGAAGCCTGTGGCTTTTTAGCAATATTGTTTTGAATCATGTTAACACTCTCCCTTTTCTAAAATTGTTACTTTAACGTTGTGTTCTTTAATAAATTGGTTCAACAATGGATTGTACGCTTGTAGTTCTTCCATAGGGCCTTCCATTTTGAACACGCAATATCTGTTAGGCTTTGTTTGACTTGGAACCTCATTCACTTGAGTTTGAACAGGAACTGCATTTACTCTTTCCATTTGAGCTTGCTTAGATTGTTCAATCTGAGCATTTACTTTTTCTTGAAGCTTTGCTTTAGCTTCCTTAATTTCGTTGATACGTTCCGTAGCTTTGCTTAAATCCAAAGTCTTACAGAATAATTGGATAACTTGTTCTGCCTGTAATTCATCCTCAGGTAATGAAGCTTCGATAAAAGATAATTGTTCTTCGGCTTTTAAGAACTTGTTATTTAAGCTTTCTTCAATTTCTTTAGGCTTAACAGATTTGTTCAAGTACCTTTCTTCAAAAACTAAATCAAATGGGTACTTATCATTTGTCATGTTTGTCCATAGTTCTTTGATTTGATTACGCTTTAATTCTTTTTCTGCGTTATCAACTTCATTGATTCCATCACCCAATTTATCGGATGCAGCTTTGATAGTCTTTTCGACTTGCATAATGTCTTTCTTGTCTTGCAACCACTGAGCGAATACATCATTTTCAACTTGCTTACGCTTGTCTGAGACAATCTTTACTAAGTTGTTTAATACAGTTCTGTCAGATTTTGCTTGTTTGTAGTTGTTTTCGTCAACTACGTAGTCATAGTGCTTTAAACCATTCTGAATTTCAGGTAATAATTCACTTGCATTTGTGTACACTTTTCCGTTTTGTGCACGTACCTCTAAATTAAATTCCATATTTTCATCCTCCATTTTTTATAAAGACAATGGGATAGGTGGTTCTACATCATTAACAAAGTACATATCCCACTTTTCTAACATGTTTTCTTTTAGTTCATTCATACTATCTAGTGCTTCTTCTTTTCTGTATGAACGCTCTATTATCCATGCTTTGCCATTTAAAAATCTTAGTTCTGCACAATAAATAACAAAGTCGAAATCCGTAACGATCAATCCCTCTAAAGTTTGGCAATAGTAGTTATTAGGAACTGCTTTCTCCCCATTTGTTCCCCACTTATCTAAACTCTGTTGATTCATTATCTTAGATGTTTTGATTTCCAAGATTCCTCTTTCACCGGTTTCCTTATTGTAAATCAATCCATCAGGACTGTATCTCAAGAACTCGTGTTCTTTAGAAACCAATGTAACGTTATCCACGTATTGCACATCTAACTCAGGATGTTTGGCTTGAAATAACGTTCTTAAACAAGGCTCTGCAGTATTGCCATACTCGATAGCATCATTTGTGATTTGTTGTGATCCAAACTTCTTGTCATGCCACAATTGATTAAGCGTTTTCCATGGGTTTAAATTCATGAAGCACGCTGCATCAGACCCTCCGATTCCACGTCCACGTTTTTTAAGCCATTCTTCATGACTTCCATACTTTTCAACACTAAACTTTTCAGTGTCTTGATACAGATTCATTTTTAGCCCCTCCTTTTAATACGTACTTGGCATATGATGTTTTATCTCCAAACCGATTTTTTGAAGTTTCTGTTTGAGTCATTTTACAAACCTCTTATGTACCAATTAGCTATCACAATGAAAGCTAGAGAAACTAAGAAACAGATTAACGAGCAAATGTAATTGAATTTAGCAGCACGATTAACCATGTGAGTCTGCTTTTGACTTCTAACTAGCATTGAATACTGAGTTTCGTACTCGTTATTTGCAAAAGAAGGAAGAGTGATACAATCGCCTAATTCAACTGCTTTTTTCTTTGATTTAGAACCAGGCTTCTTCGTCTCTTTCTGCTTTGCAGAAGTCGTAGCAGTAGTCTTCATAGTCATATTGTTCTTCCTCCTCTTCTTCATCTTCATCAATAAATCGGTTATCTTGAATAACCCTTAAATCATCTATGTCCATCATTTCTCACACCCCACTACTTCTTTAAATTCAGGAAACATCTTTACGAATAGTTTTGTTGGAACTTTCTTTGTATCTATCACTTTGGATAGATTGGACTTTTTATAAGCCTCAGATTCGCATATAAGTTTCAACATCTTGTATGCAGTTTTCTTAGAAACACCAAGTTCCATGATGTCTCTATAGCCAAGCAACACTTTCATTCTTTTACGCATCTCCTTCCAACTTCAAATCCACACATATAAATTGTTTGAAGCATTGAAGATACGTTTACTAAATCTTCCTTAGAACATCCGTGCTTAATTAGCACATCAAAAACTTTTCCTTCCCAATGCACTGAGTCTTGGAATAATCTAATTGAATCTAATCTGTCACTTTCTAATCTTTCACTTGGTTCTGCCATTTTATTCACCCTTTCTTATCGTTTTATGCATTTTTGAATTTATTAATGAAATAAATCTGACCTTTGCCTGTAATAACTGGTGTCTTAGTTTCTCTTACAGACCCATCAGGATTCGTTACTGTTCTAATCTTGATTTCGATTAAGTCCATTTCTCTAGATTTTTGTGTTGGCATATTGTAATTTTCGCCTTTAGAACACAAATACCCATTTTCTCTCAACCAAGCAAAGAAACGATTTTGACCCATCTTACATCCACTCTGACTAATCAATTTAGCTTCTTGACCAACTAAGATTGAACTATCACTAGCTGCTACCGTATCGGCAAACAACGCTTTCGGTTTCATCTCTTCGTTTTCGATTTGAAGATTAGCAATTGTTTTATGTGCAATGTCTAATGCACGAGCCATAACCTTTTCAGGACTATTCCAAGCCTTTTCTAATTCGATCAGCTTTTTACGGATTTGTTTTCCTTTTTCGTTACGTTGGAGCATTGCAATTTCTTTTGCCATATCAAGTGTGATTTGGTAGTCTTGTAATTCTCTAACTTGAATGCCACCATTGTTTTGAACCTCCGTACAATTTTGTACGCTGGTATAATCTACATTTTCTTCAAATCCATATTCCGACATTTGCTCAAACCATCTAGAGAATCTTCCTGCAATGTTTAATTCTTTGTGCAATTCTCTAGCCGACAAAGTTAACTTGTCACCATTTGTAGTTACATTAAATAATTCATTCATTTTATTCAATCTCCTTCCTTTCTATTTATGTGTAGCAAATTGTTAAATTCGAATTGTGTCTTTTTTAGACACTATATGTTTAAAAAAAATAGATACCATTTCTTGAGGCGTTAACGAGTATTTATTAGATATTGCTTCCACCTCATCTTTAGTGAAACTTCTACCATGCTTTTCATTCAATTTCATGGAAAAAGTTTGCTCAGAAATGCCTAAATACTGAGATAATGTTTTGCCTGTATCATTATTTAATACCATTAATGACTTTAATTTTTTCTTATCCATTTTATCACCACCTTTTTTTGAGGTGTCTTTTTAAGACACTTATAGTATATCACTATTTTATCTTTTTGCAACATGAAATGTGTCTTTTTTAGAAACTTATTAAACTGTAAGTTGAATTTCACGATACATATTTGTTAGAATCAATATATAAGGAGGTCACGATAATTTGACAAAGGTATATGAAAATGGAAACAGGAGAAATGATTAAAAAGCTACGTATGCAAAACCATTGGACACAAGAACAATTAGGAGAAAAATTAGGCGTTCAGAAATCTGCGATAGCAAAATATGAAAAAGGAAGAGTTGAAAATTTGAAAAGATCAACAATTCAAAAAATGGCAGAAATTTTTAATGTATCACCACTTGTATTTCTTGGATATGAAGTTGAAGAACGACCAAACAAACAAGACATACGATTAAAGACCATATGTAATAAATTATCTAGCCATAATCTTCTTAATGAATTATTCGACAAAGTATGTGATTTAACTGATAACGATATAGAATCAGTAATAATGTTTGTTGACACCATACGAAAGCAACGAGGAATTGATGAATAATAATCATCTGATAATTAGAGGTAGCACAAAACGTCCGCAACGAAACATGATAAACTTTAAGTGCCTGTAAATAGGCAACTGTATTTTCATCTCTCTCTATTTCATGGGAAACACACTCGCTAAAGGGTGTGTTTTTCTTTTTACATACAAAAAAGCACTAGAAATTAATCTAGTGCATTGTCTTTATCCATGAATTTAGCAATTCCTTTATCGGCTTGAGGTAGCCAATGTGCATAAACACTCAATACAGTGCTTAGATTGTCTCCTAAGCGCTTTGCAACGTCATACAAGCTAAAATGTGAGCTTCCATCTCTTACCATATTGCCAATCATATATGAAGCGCATGAGTGCCTTAAATCGTGTATACGAATGATAGGTATTTGTTCTTCGTTATTTTCGTTTGCGATTTTAATAGCTTCTCTCATTCTTGTTCTAACTGTCGTATTGCATACGGGTATATCTATACCGAACACAAATGATTTCTCAGGAACATCCAACATCTCTTTAAACTCTTTGTATTCATCCGATAAGAACTGGGGCATTGTGATTGTTCTATAACTGTTTGGAGTTTTTGGGGTTGTGATTTTATGCAAATCTTTTGACCATGTCTTTTTAATTGCAATCGTATTGTTTTCTAAATCCACATCTTCCCAAGTCAACGCTAGTGTTTCACCAATTCTCATCCCCATATAAAATTGATTGTCGAATAGAAGATGATACAAAGGATTTTCAACATAAGGAATAAACAGATTGAATTGTTCCAAAGTCCAATACTTCATTTCGACTTTCTTTTCGTTTGGATTTTTAGCCAATTCAACAGGGGAACAAGGATTTGTTTCTAAATATCCTTTACGAACTGCAAATCTTAACATCTTATTGATTCTAGATAAATAATTCTTTGCGGTTTCATATCCTACGTTATTAATCATTAATTCCATTGCACATTCTATATCGTGTGTTGTAATGGATTTTATGTTCACATCACCTAAAATATCAATCCATCTTTCAAGCAATCTGTTCTGAACTTTATAGGTGCTTTCTTTTATTCTCTTTTCTGTATATGCTGCATAGATATTAAATAATTCCTCAAGTGTGATATTTTTGTATGGGTCTTTAACATTCTCTTTGAATATGATCTCTGCTTTTACTGCATCTTTCTTTTTTGGAAAGCCACGTTTTTTGTATTGTCTATACTTTCCGTTCTTCGTTTTGTACGAACCATAGAAATACCACGTACCTGTTTTTTCATCTTTTTTTACTGCCATGTAATTTTCCCTCTTTCTTTAGATAACACTTAAATTTTATAAAAAACTAGTGAAAATAGGTGAAAAATAAGGCTATTTTATGCCAATATCATGCCAATAACATGTATCGTGCTTTATATAAAGCAATTTTCTTTTTGTTGAATATTTGGAAGTGTGATTAATAAAAGTAGCGCAACAATCAACATCACAATCATCATTTCAAGTATTGTAAAACCATTTTTCTTTTCCATTTTTCTTTCTCCTTTTAGAATTGATTTAACATATTGAGTGGCATCATCATAATTTGATAGACAATCAAAACTAAGATTCCAATACTGATATACGAAAACAATTGAATACCCGTCGATATCTTCTTGACAGACTTTTCTAGATCCAAACTGCATTTCTTCATGTACAAGTCAAAAAAGACGTGCATTTGGTTGCTCGTTAAGGCATAGACCAACATCTTTTTAAAATCCGAATCAAACACTTCGATTTCTAGAAAACTTTCTTCTAGACTCTTTCCATTTTTTAAACATGCAAGAATTTCATTTGAAACCTTTCCAACAACACTAAAATCCATACACGCTAATGTTTCTAAAATTTCCTGTGTCGAAGTATAAGACTTGTCTAAAGCTTGATACATACATACAAATTGGAGCGATATCATTTTTTTCATTAACTGAAATGGACATTTCATTTTCGAATTGTATTTATAAAACAATACATAATAAAGAAACAAATAGAAGATCATGGATAGAATCGCAAATCCAAACCCCCACTTTAATAGATGGATAAACACAAATACCATTCTATTTGAAATGTAGTCTTTCATTTGAACAAGGACATAGTCTGAAAAGAATAGAATCATAAAGAACGCAAAGATCAATAAAAAGAACGGATAGCTAATCTTCTTTAAAAGTGTTTCAAAAAAAGTATTCGAACTTTTCTCAATTTTATTTACGCAATCCAACGCATCACTTAAATTTAATTTTCCAGATAGAATTCGCAAATATTTAAAATACAATTTCTTTTGATTTAGAGTAAATATTTCTTGAAGACTCATCCCTTCTTTTAAATACGTTATGATTTCTTCATCCTTTTTAAACGTTAAATGAATCAATGTATCTAATGGCAAGCCTTGATTCATCAACATCGCAAATTGTTCAATTTCATCCCGATAAACTAAGACTATCGTATTTTGCCTGGGCATCCACGATATATCCTTTTTCAATACCTTCTGTAATCTTTTTAGATAAAGTTTTAAATTCTTTTGGATACCTTCCGTGTTCCAAGACATACTGCAACGTTTTTTGATCCATGATTTCATAAACACATACCTTAGAGTCACCTCTAGAATATAGGCGTTGCGAAATAATGGCCGTACAAACACTAGCCAGATCTTTCTTAGATACACCTAGATCTTCAAGACGACGAATACACTCCTTTCCATCTTTGGCATGAATACTCGTAAAAACAAAGTGACCGGTTAAACTCGCTCTCAAGACCATCTTTGCGGTATAGCTGTTTCTTGTTTCACCAATACAAATAATGTCAGGATCATGCCGCAACAATTGTTCAATACCGACATCATAGGTAAATCCCATACTTTCATTGATCTGCAGCTGCAAGTAAGAATCATCCTCAATCTCAATGGGATCTTCAAGACTCACCACTTTATGCTTCTTGGTTTTGGCAATCTCATGAAGTAAGGCATGTAGCGTCGTGGTCTTTCCACTATTGGTCGGACCTACACTGATGACAAGGCCTTGTCTTAATGGCACAAGTGAATTGAAAAAATGCGTATCTTCTTTCCATAAAGATAAAGCATTTAATTCAATCGCATGCATCGTATTCAACATTCGAATAACACCCGTTTGCACGTTATGATTATTCAGCATACTGAAACGACAAAAGATTTCGTGATTATGAAGTAAAATTTTGAATTGGCCACTCTGTGGAACATATGGACTGGTAAGATCCATTCTAGAAATGAACTTGAGATACTCAAAGAATGCGGGCTGCCAAATATCTTGGTAGACATCTAACATATCATTTTGCGTTCGAAGTTTAATCTGAAGTTTTTGATTCTGCACAACAAAATGAATATCGCTTGCCTTTTTTTCAATCGCATACGCAATGAGATCTTGTAATAAATCATCCATTTTTTATCACCCCTTCTCATATACGAAAAAAAAAGCAGAAATTCTAATAAATTTCTGCATATTTTAAACTTTCGTTCCATTTTTTCTCTTGCGATAAAGAAGTGGATGGGCCATGACCTGGATACACTTTATAATCCTTGTCTAATTGAACCAATTTTTTTAGAGATTTTTTCATACTAGATACAGAGCCTGTTGCCAAATCCATTCTTCCAATAGATCCTTGAAATAAAACATCTCCCGTAAATAAACAATCTTTAATTTTTAATACAGTTGAACCGATGGAATGTCCTGGACAATACATGGCTTCCATATCAAATCCTGCAATGGTGTTCTTTCCTTCTAAAATGGGTTTACATTTTGCGACACATGTAACATCCATATAGAAGGCAGAAGATGAATTTAAATCAGGATCTTGAAGAAAATCAAATTCATTGGGATTTAAATACACATCGCAATGGAATGCATCCACAATCTTATCTACACCTGAAATATGATCAAAGTGAGCATGTGTTAAAACAATGGCTTCTAGAGTGCATTCATTTTCTTTTAAGATGAATTCAAGGTTTGGATACATATCTGCAGGATCAATCAAGATAGCATGATGATTTTCCATCACCAAATAACAATTCGCCTGTACGGGGCCTAAGGGTTGTTGAAGTACTTTCATAGTCTAATACATAAAAAAGACCGAATAAAACGGTCTTTCTTACTTTTTCTCCTTATGTTCAGTCTGCTGATTGCATTTTGGACAATATTTTTTAACAGTCATACGTTCAGGATGTTTTTTCTTATTTCTTGTACCAATATAATTTTCTTCACCGCAAACAGAGCACTTAAATGTAATACGATCTCTCATGTTCAGTCCTCCTCACATTAGTAATTACTAGTTGATTCTAGCATAACTTACAAGTCAATTTCAAGTCATTTTCAAAATTTTAACTTGCTGGATACAATTCAAAATATTTTTTTACCACTTCTGGCATAACAGCCGTTGTACAAATGTTTGGTGCAACGCTCTTAGTATTCATTGAAGAAGTCGGTGCCGAGCACGCAAAAGACATCGTTGGAGACGAACTTGGTGCATATCCAACTAGGTTTGCGGTTGTATAGTCATCAACTTCTGCTGTACCTGTTTTAGCCGATACTTCCACGCCAATATCCTTTAGCTCATCCCCACAATAGCCAGAAGATACACAGGCTCTAAATCCTTGTTGCACACGCTCTAAATATTGTGCATTCTTTTCAGGCAATGTAGATTTAATTTTTTTGCCATTACTCACAACTACTTCACTCGAATTGACTTCTGTCGCATAAGCCATAAAGTGTGGTTCATATAAATTACCACCTGAGGCAATGGTTGTACCATAAGTTGCCAATTGAAGTGGTGTATACATATCAAACTGACCAATCGAATAGTTTAGTAACATACCTGGTTCAGAACCATACCCCATATAAGAGCTCGATTCATTTGGCACATCCACACCCGTCTTATTGCCTAAGCCAAACATCGAATAATAAGAACGCATTAAATTTAGCGTACCTTGAAGGTCTGCCACAGCTAATGGTTCTTTTTCTACATAACTTGAACCGGCTAAACGGATGGCTACATTAAACATATAAACGTTACTACTTACTTGTAGTGCAGATACATCATCAACAGGTCCATGGTATTCATACGAACCAAATTCCTGACCACCAATATTCATAACTTTATCGACAATCACTTCACCTGGACTTACGACATGTTCACTCTCACCCATATAGACAGTAGCCCCTTTGATACAAGATCCGGGGTTCACTAAAGACATATAGTTACCAGAGGCAAAGTAGGTCATTTCTTTAGTGTCTAAATCCATTTGGTAGCCAGACATCGCAAGTACCGAACCATCTTTTGAATTTAAAACAGTCGTAAATAAAGATTGGAAGTTTTCACGATTTTTCGTACCCCCATTCTCACTCAAAGTATTCTTTAATACATTATCTAATGTAGATTGAAGATCGATATCAATTGACAAATGAATGTCATATCCTTTTTTGGCTTCCTGGATCACTTCTTTTTGCGCTAGCCCCTTTGAATCATAGGTGATCTTGGCAATTTCTGGAGTTCCTGCTAGTAAGTCATTATATTGATATTCTAGGCCCGATTTTCCAACACTCGCATTGTATTGATAGCCTTTCGATAGATAATAACTCGCAAGCTCACTTGGTAATCCTTGGGTACTTGTAGTAACACTACCTAAAACGTCGGATAAAGATTCGCCATATGGATATTCACGTTTCCAGCCTCCAAAATCAACGTCAAAACCAGGAAAATCCGTTTTATGTTCCACCAAATACGTGACATCATCATCACTGACATCTTCCAATACAACATTTTCTTGACCTGTACTTTGGTTGGCCACCATCCTTTGGTAGATGACACACATCTTTAGATCAGCCTGAGACATTTCTCCAATTTGTTTCTTACCAATACGATTCATTAAAATTTGATATCTTTTACTTTCAGCATCATCACCCCATGCCCCATTTTTATATTGTTTCAATTCTTTGGCAGTCAATAAATGATTGGCGGCATATTCACTATCACTAGGTGATAAGAATGATTTGTATGTGATATACGCTTGTTTTTTATCTTCATCCGTAAAATCTTTCGCACTGACACTGAAGACTTTTACAATACGCTTGGCATACAGTTCATAGTCATCTTCATCAAAATTATTGGGTGAAGTAAAAACGATATTGTGACTGACTACTGTTTTAGCTAAGATTCTTCCCTTACAATCATAAATCTGACCTCGAGGTGCCGATGTATATTGTTTGATGGACGTATAGTCTTCACGCTTTGCGGTATAGTCATTGTATGAAATGATCTGCAGATAAAACAATCGTAAAAAGATGACCAAGAAACACACGACTATTGTGAGTGTAAGTATCAATATACGATTGGAAATGACTTGATCAACAGATACATTTTGATTTGCCCTTTTCAATGTTTTTCTACTCTTTTTCAATTGGATCCCCCTTTGTACGAAACAATATATATTATACACGTTTCCAAGATGAAATGGAAAAAAAAGAAGGAATGGCGTATACTTTAGTCATGGAGGTTGTCTATGAAAAGAACAGAAACTCGTCAAGTAAAAGTAGGAAATCTTGAAATTGGACATAATAATCACGTCATTATTCAATCTATGTGTAACATAGAGACAAAAAAGGCCGATGAAGTTGCCAAACAAATTTTAAACCTAGAAAAAATGGGATGCGAATTGATTCGTGTCAGCTGTATGGATATGGAGGATGCCAAAGCCATTAAAGACATTAAGAAACAAATTCATATTCCATTAGTAGCCGATATTCATTTTGATTATCGTTTAGCCTTGGCATGTATTGAGGCAGGCGCAGATAAGATTCGTTTAAATCCAGGTAATATTGGGGCTAGAGAAAATGTAGAAAAGGTTGTGAAGGCGTGTAAAGAAAAACACATTCCGATTCGTATTGGAATCAATGGTGGTTCTTTAGAAAAGGATATTCACGAAAAATATGGTAAGCCAACAGCCCAAGGTATGATTGAAAGTGCTAAAAGACATGTACAAATTCTAGAAGATCTCGATTTCTATGATACGGTATTATCTTTTAAATCCAGTGATCCATTACTTTGTATTGAAGCCTATCGCTTGGCTGCCCAAACCTTTGATTACCCACTACACTTAGGTGTAACCGAAGCTGGTACTACAATGACAAGTGCCATTAAGTCTAGCTTAGCTTTAGGTACATTATTAAATGAAGGTATTGGAAATACGATTCGTATTAGTGTGAATGGGGCTCCTGAAAAAGAGATTCCAATTGTCAAAGAATTATTAAAAGATTGTAAATTGATTCAAAACGTACCGAATCTAATCGCATGTCCAACTTGTGGACGTACACAATGGGATATGGAGCCAGCCGTAAATGAAATTGAAAGCTATCTTCAAACCGTCAACAAAGATGTCACAGTCGCCATCATGGGATGTGCTGTCAATGGTCCAGGAGAAGCAAAACATGCCGACATCGCCATTGCGGGCGGCAAAAAAGAGGGGTTATTAATCAAGAAGGGTAAAATCATTGAAAAGATTCCTCAAGAACAAATTGTGGCTCGTTTAAAGGAAGAAATTGATAAATTTTAAAAAATCTCAGCGCAAAGCTGAGATTTCTTCTTTATAAGGCGCCTTTCCATCAATAAAAGGTGTCTCTAATATTTTTGTGACATGTTCTAATTTAGGATGATGCACAATGGAGTGCAATACATCAAAGCCTATATAGCCTTTGCCTAAATTTTCATGCCGATCCTTATGTGCTCCAAGTGGATTCTTAGAATCATTGATATGCATACATAAAAGATTCTCTAAACCTAAAATAGAATCAAATTGATCTAAAACTTCATCAAAATGCGTAATATCATACCCGGCATCCCAAATATGACATGTATCCATACAATAGCCAATACGCGATTTTTTATGGATTCCTGCATAGATCTTGGCTAACTGTTCAAAGGTAAAGCCACACTCATTCCCTTTTCCAGCCATCGTTTCTAGGGCAATCTTAACTTCTGTATCATCATGATCTAACACTTCATTTAAACCATTGATAATCCATTCAATACCTACATCCATACCCGCTCCTACATGACTTCCTGGATGCAGTACAAGTGTTTTTGCACCAATTTGAGAAACACGCTCTAACTCCGTCTTTAAAAAGTCTTGACCAAACTGGGCTGTTTCTGGTTTTAGAGCATTCGCCAAGTTAATGATATACGGTGCATGTACAATCACGCGATCGATAGAAAAATTGTGTTCAGCCATATAGTCTTTGGCTTCTTCTATCTTTAATTTAGATACATCCACACGACGCGTATTACTTGGAGGACCCGTATATATCATACAGGCGTTTGCTCCATAGGATAGTGCTTCTTCAATAGCACCTTTAAAGTAATTTGGAGCTTTAAAAGATACGTGACTACCTAAATAGATCATACGTCCATTCCTTTTTGGCGTTGTCTTTCTTTCGCACGCTCTTTTTGTTGGCTCTTAATATCCGACTTAATCATTTCACGATGCTTTCTACGTTTCATACGATCAATTTCCTGGCGTTGTCTTTTCTTATAGTTTGGTTTTACTTTCTTTTTCTTGTGAACGATTTTTTCCACTTCTTCATGGAACTCATCCTTTTTCATAGGGCGCTTGTTGACATATGGTTTTAAATCTACAAATTGTTTGTTCTTTACATCTTGATGTTCAAATTCAATACCTTGTTTAATCAAAGATTGAATGGATTTGGCATCACTTTCTTTATATAACGCAATACATTGACCATCACGAGTGGCTCTTCCCGTACGTCCTGCACGGTGAATATAGAATTTTAGATCTTTAGGGAAACCACAACTAATAACGTGCGTAATTCCTTCTAAGTCAATTCCACGACTGGCAATATCACTGGCAACAATGTAGCTTTTCTTCTGGCTTTGAATCATTTTAATGGCCTGCATACGCGCACGTGATTCAAGACCTGAGTGAAGTTCGACTAGATCATAACCATTTTCACGCATGGTGTTCGCAATATTTTGGGCTTCTAGCGTAGTATTCGCAAAAATCAAACATACATAAGGTTGAATACATGGAAGTACGTCTAAGATCTTTTGTTCGTAGCTCTTATGCTTACAAGGAACTAAAATGTGTTTTACATCGCTTTGGAAAGCTTCTTCCTTTTTGATTTCAATAAATTCTGGATCATATAAATATTTCTTTAAGAATGGTTGTAAAGATTCTGGAATGGTTGCCGAGAAAACCATCATTTGAACCTTCTTATCCATCTTCGATAGAATTTCATCAATATCTTCTAAGAAACCAAATTCTAATGTCATATCCGCTTCATCGATTACGACAATTTTAGCCGTATCCAAACGCAAGACATTATCTTTAATAAACATGTCTTTCATTCTTCCAGGCGTACCAATGACGATTTGTGGCTGCTTTTCCATTTGTGTCACTTTTTCCATACCACCTGTGACTAATTTCACGCGTACATTAAAGTGTTTGGCAATCTTACGACAACGATCATACAATTGGTATGCAAGTTCTCTAGTTGGAGCTGAAATAACAGCTTGTACGCAGTCTTGATCAAAGTCTAGCATCTCAAAGATAGGCATAAAGAAAGCGTGTGACTTTCCTGATCCTGTACTTGATACACCAATGATATCTCTATTTTTATTTTTACGATTTAACACCTGTTCTTGAATCGGTGTTAAAGTTTTAAAATGTTCTAAATCCATTATTTCTTGAATACGATTATTCATAATTTTCACATCCTTTACTTTAGTATTATCCCAAAATTCTTCCCATTTTACAAATACAAAAAATTAGGGCATAATGTATACATGAAAACACAAAATATCATTATAGTCAAGCCTCAGGGCTATTGCGGTGGGGTTTTAAAAGCCATTGAAACCGCCAAAAAAACAAGAATTCAATATCCAGATCAAAAGATTACCATATTGGGTAATCTAGTGCATAATCAATATGTCAAAAAAGCGCTTCAATATTATTCAATTGATACCATTGAAGATAAGACAAAGACACGCGTGGAGTTATTAGATGAAATCCATGAAGGCATTGTGATCTTTACAGCGCATGGCGTCAGTCCTAAAGTCTATGAAAAGGCCAAAGAAAAAGGATTGATTTTGGTGGATGCGAGTTGTCCATTTGTACTACAAACACAAAAGATTGTGAAGCAATATTTAGATGAAGAGTATACCATTTTCTATATTGGTAAAAATAAACACCCCGAAGCCGAATCGATTTATACAATGAGTGAGCATGTGCATTTGATTGAGCCACATAAAGAGATTCCTAAAGTGAGTACTTCAAAGATCTTTGTGACAAACCAGACTACGATGTCGATCTATGAATTGAAGGATACGTTTGAAAAGATTAGACGCTTATACCCGAATGCCCTCTTCCACGATGAGATTTGTAACGCTACGCGTGTTCGGCAACAAGCTATCTTAGATTTAAAAAACGTCGATTGTTTGATTGTCGTAGGAGATCCAACTAGTAACAACTCGCAAAAACTTGTTGATATTGGAAAACAGGCTGGCATTGAACATGTCTTCTCGATTCAAACGGTCGAAGATATTGATAAGAAAGATTTTGAAAAATATACTACGATTGCGATTACGAGTGGTGCAAGTACGCCTACGTATTTAACGAATCAAGTCAAAGATTATTTGTCTCAAGACATCGAAAAACCAAAAATCCGTATTCAGGAAATTCTCTGAGTACGGATTTCTTTTATATATTCAATTTTTTCAATAAATTCAGGCTTATTGACTTTGGAAAGAATATTTTTATACTTATTCTCTTCAAAATCTAAATACGCTGCATATGTTTCATCAATAAGCATGTTTACACCAAAGTAAAGTTGGGATGTAGAAACCTCTTGTTTCGTATCTTCGCAAACACAATCAAGAATAGGATAGTAGTGTCCATGATCATAAATCATTTTTTCTCTTACAATATGAATGTGATGATCGTGTAAATATTCTCGTAAGGCAAAATCATCTTTATGACAAGATAATAGAAGACGTAAACCACGATACAAATTTCCCTTTGATAGGATATCGATAATGAGTTTTCCTCCCATGCCACAAATAATGATTTGGTCTACATCGCTTTCTAAGCCTTGAATGCCATCTAATAATCGACAAGATACCAAATCGGATAAGTGATTCTCTTCAATCGTTTTCTTGGCATTATCTAATGGCCCTTGTGCCACATCACAGGCATAGCCTTTTTTAGATTGATGATTCAGAATGGCGTTGCAGACAACGTAGGCATGATCACAGCCAATGTCCGCAATGCACTCTCCATTCACCCATTCTAATATTTCTTGAATTCGATTCGAACAAGGTATCATTATTTTACGAAATCTCTTAAACGCTTGCAGCGATTTGGATTTTTCAATTTACGTAATGCCTTGGCTTCAATTTGACGAATACGTTCACGTGTTACGTTAAATTCTTTACCAACTTCTTCAAGTGTACGAGTTCTTCCATCTAACAAGCCAAAACGCAAACGCAATACTTTTTCTTCACGTTCTGTAAGACCTTGTAGAACGGCATTGATTTCGTCTTTTAATAATTGGTTGTTTGTATAATCATCTGGAGATAATGTATCTTTATCTTCAATGAAGTCACCTAAGTGAGAGTCGTCTTCTTCACCGATTGGTGTTTCTAGACTGACTGGATCTAATGCAATCTTTTGGATTTCACGAACCTTTTCCGCTGAAATATTCTCCATCTTTTCGGCAATTTCTTCCGGTAATGGATCACGACCTAAATCTTGCACCAATTGACGTTGAATACGTGTTAGTTTATTGATCGTTTCAACCATGTGTACCGGAATACGAATGGTACGTGCCTGGTCTGCGATTGCACGTGTAATCGATTGACGAATCCACCATGTCGCATAGGTTGAGAATTTGAATCCTTTTGTGTAGTCAAATTTTTCAACAGCTTTGATTAGACCACAGTTTCCTTCTTGAATCAAATCCAAGAACAACATGCCACGTCCTACATATTTTTTAGCGATTGATACAACCAAACGAAGGTTTGAAGAAATCAACGTTTGTTTGGCTTGTTCACCATCCGCAATGACTTTTGCGAGTTTCTTTTTCTCTTCATCACTTAAATCAGGGTTTTTCATCGCTTCTTTGGCTTCTTCCCCTTCTTGGATCTGACGAGCAATAATGGGCTCTTCTTTTGGATCCAACAATGGAATTTGACCAATTTCTTTTAGATACATCTTAACGGGGTCGTTGATTTTGGCATGGGATTCATTGGCGAATGTTTTTTCCAATTGCGAAATTTCTTCCGCAATCGAATCTTCTTCGTCCAAATCTTCGTCGCTTAGATCATCGTCTAAGACTTCATCCTCATCTAATTCTTCCCCATCAATAAATTCGATTAAGTTTTCGTCGATCCAGTTATATAGATCGTCCATTGTATCATCATCTAAATTTAAAGCACTTACCGCATCTAAGAATTGTTTTTGGGAAACATCGGCATTTTCCTCTTTACTCTTCAGCAAGAATTCTTTTGCCTCTTCTAAGCTTGTAAACTTTAATTTTTCATTTGCCATACTTTCATCCTTCCTTTCGATGTAAGATTTCATTTCTTTGAATAATTAATTCCTGTTTTTTACTAGCCAAGGAAATCTTTAACATCGGATCTTGCACATTCTTGATCTGATCATTGAGATTGTCAATTTGGGCTTGTAAAGTACATTCTTTGATCTTCATTAAACTATCGTTAAAGAAGTCTTCATTATATCCATCAACATGAAACGGATTTTCCATCAGGCTTACCAACAAATTACGGACGTCTTCTTTTTCTATGTAGCTCATCAGTATATCAAAATCGATATGGTCCATATTTCGATACATGTCGTAACAATATAATGACAATTCTTCACAGACTGGATCTTGGAAAAAACCAATCTGATCTTTGAATTGATCGGCCGCAAGTTTACTGTTTAGAATCATCCATAAAACACCGTGTTCGGCAAGTGTTCTTCCATTTTTTAATGGCTCTATATTTCGAACCACAGCCGCATTATTTCTGGATTCTTTTTTGGGTGCCGGAATATTTGCGGATTGATGTGATAAATCAAATCCTGTCAAATCTCGGATACGAGAATAATAATCGGCCTTTTCAAAATCGGTGCATGTCCTTTCAATGAAAGACTGCATTTCCGATGTGAATTTTTTCTTATCCTCGTAATTGTCTAAATCATATTGGTTTGGTAAATAATCAAATAAAAATTTTACAAATGATACAGTTTTATGAACAGATAAATAGAGTTCATCTTTTCCTAGTTCATTAAAGATTTCATCTGGATCTTTACCGGTTGTATTTTTTACTATGGAAAAATTCAGTCCGTAATCAACGGCTAATTTTCCAAACTTATAGGTAGCTGCTTTACCAGCTCGATCCCCATCGTAACAGACAACCAAAGGGACGTTTAAGCGTTTTAATAGCGTTATTTGTTCTTTTGTACAAGCTGTTCCTAAACAAGCAATACTTTCATGAATATCTGCCTTTTCAAAGGCAATGACATCCATAGCTCCTTCAACTAATATGCATCGCTTGTTCTTTTTCGCAAATTCTTTGGCTCTATGATAATTAAAAATCAAATGGCCCTTATGATAGATCTTTGTTTCAGAAGTGTTGATATATTTGGCTACATCCTTATCTTCATTTAAACGCCTGGCCGTAAATCCAACAGGATTTCCATTTTCATCATGAATGGGAATCATCAATCGATTGTCGAATACGGCATAGGTATCTAGATCGTGAGTACGAATTAAACCTGTATCTGTGAGTATTTGTTCGTTAAAACCTTTTGCCTTGAGATACTTCACACTACGACTCGATTCAGGTGCATACCCAATCTCAAATCTTTTTATAATATCTTCATTTATTTTTCTTTGACTTAAATACCTTTTCACGCTTTCGCCATTCTCACTCTGCAACTCATATGTTAAAAAGCGAATGTACGATTGAACGCAGTCATATAAAGGCTGATTTTCATCAACCTTGGGTTGAAATTGACTTGTATCCATGTGTAAAGGATAATGAATCAGTTCTGCAACCTTACAAACGGCTTCTAGAAAGGAAATGTTTTCAATCTTTTGTACAAATGTAAAGACATTTCCTCCGGTACCGCATACGAAACATTTGAATATTTGTTTATCAGTTGAAATTGATAAACTAGGATCGTGATCATCATGAAATGGACAAATGGCTTTATAGTCTTTGCCTTTTTTTTCTAATGTGATATAACGGGACATCACATCAACAATATCGGCCTGCTGACGAATGGCCTTTATATCATCTTCGGATATCCAGCTCATTAAAATTCAATTCTTTTTTCAATATATGAAACAAGGTCATCTAAAGCGATACGTTCTTGTTGCATAGTATCACGATCACGAACCGTAACACATCCATCGTTTGCGGTTTCGAAATCTACCGTAACACAGAATGGTGTACCAATCGCATCTTGACGACGGTAACGTTTACCAATGCTTTGTGCATCATCGTACGTTACACTAAAGTGTTTAGCTAATTTAGCGAATACTTCATCCCCTTGATCGGATAATTTTTTAGAAAGTGGAAGTACAGCTACTTTATATGGAGCTAATGCTGGGTGTAATTTTAAGACAACACGAGAATCGTTTTCTAATTGTTCTTCTTGGTAAGCTTCACACATCACGGCCAACATCAAACGTTCTACACCTACACTTGGTTCGATAACGTATGGAATGTATTTTTCGTTTGCTTCTTGATCAAAATATTCTAAGTTTTGTTTAGAAGTTGTCTGGTGTGCTTTTAAGTCAAAGTCAGTACGGTCTGCGATACCCCATAATTCACCCCATCCGATAGGTTCAGAGAAGTGGTATTCGATATCACTTGTACCATTTGAATAGTGTGCTAATTCTTCAGGATCATGTGCACGTAAACGAATGTTTTCTTCGTTGATACCCAAATCCTTTAAGAATTGAACACAGTTTTTACAATAGTATTCAAACCAATCTAAATCCGTTCCTGGTTTACAGAAGAATTCAAGTTCCATCTGTTCGAATTCACGTGTACGGAAAATAAAGTTTCCTGGTGTAATTTCGTTACGGAAACTCTTACCAATCTGTCCAATACCGAATGGTAATTTTCTACGCATTGTTCTTTGTACGTTTTTGAAGTTGACAAAGATTCCCTGTGCAGTTTCTGGACGCAAATAGATTGTACTCTTTGCATCTTCTAATACACCTTGGAATGTTTTGAACATCAAGTTAAATTGACGAATGTTTGTAAAGTTTTTAGCTCCACATTTTGGACATGTGATTTCATGTTCAGCGATATAGTTTTCCATATCTTCATTTGACATACCACCACAGTTTACTGTGTGATTGCTGGCTTCTTCAATCAATTGATCCGCTCTAAAACGGCTCTTACATTCTTTACAATCCATTAATGGATCACTAAATCCACCAACGTGACCACTGGCAACCCATACATTAGGGTTCATTAAGATGGCACTCTGCAATCCTACATTGTGTTCACTTTCCTGGATGAAACGTTTCCACCATGCATTTTTAATATTGTTCTTTAATTCAATGCCTAAAGGACCAAAATCCCAAGTATTTGCCAAACCACCATAAATTTCTGAACCTTGGTAAACAAATCCAGAGGTTTTCATGTGATTTACTACATCATTGAATGTCTTTTCGTTCATGTTATTTACCTCATTTCTTTCATGTATACAGACAAAAGGATACACTTTCATATTATATCTCATTTATCAACAAATTTCTAGACTAAATCCAAAGACAAGGTATAAGAAAAAGGATTTCCGTATCACGAAAACCCTTTGTTTTTAATCGTCCACTATAGTAGGACCTCACTCGTTTTCAAGTATGACTACCTTACAACCTAATTATACGGTATTTTAAAATATAGTCAATTTTTTAAAACACAGATTCCATGTGAATCACATGAAGTTATGTACATCAACTCAATGTGTAGCCAAATATAGAATCGCTTTCTTGTACTCCTCTAGCCTTTGATAATCTTGTTTTGTGGGTTCTTTGATTCTTGTGATATCTAGATTGTGCAAAAGATCTGCAACCTTTATCTTTTTAGCTAACTTTGATGTAGATACTCTAGATATATATTCAAAATAAGATTCATCTTTTCTATGCGTTAATATAATTACCGTATCTACGATTTCATTTGGGAACATATTTCTCAATTCATCTTCTGTGACATTTGTATCTTCTAATACATCATGTAAATATGCAACTGCCTTTTCTGTATCCGTATCCATATAAGAAGCCACTTTCATCGGATGCAAGATATAATCTTTCCCTGCTTTATCCACTTGTTTAGAATGTGCCTTTTTTGCGATTTGAAATGCTAATTCATGAAACATTACTTTAAACCTCGAATACTTTCTAAAAAGCGAATGCTTGGATAATTCTTATGAGTATGATACTCCATCCATTTGGCTAGATAGATTAAGTCATCAAGATTGAAATTGAAATGATCTTTAACATACTCTAAGTTTTCTTCTTTGCACCTAAATAGAGCGCGATATTTCTTTAATTGTTCTACACTCCATTTGGGATATTGATTGTGATTGCACTTTTCACATAAGAATCCACCATCTTTTACAGAAAGAGTTTCGACTCTTGTGCTTTCACAATGTACACACCCTTGGATAAACGGTTGGATTCCTTCTTGTTCAATACAATATTTTAGAATGATGCAGGCCCAAAAATAAAAATCATCTAAGTCTTTGTCGGCTGCGTTCCAACAATCCAATACTATATTGAATAAATTCTCTTCTTTTTTAGTTTTAGAAATCAAGTCGTGCAATACAAAACAACAACTCGATTTAAACAGATCTTCTTGAATGTGATAGTAATAATGAATGGTTTGTCCTTGTAGTAATAAAGGCATTTTTGTCTTATCTTCGATCATGAATTCATTATAAGAAAAGGGCTGTACAAGCCGCAAATTCTTAGAATTGGGTTTGAACAGTCCTCTTGCGTATAAAGTTAAAATGGAATCTGTCGTCAATACTTTGACTAGGCCATCCTTATCTTTGTATTCACCAACACTTAATACAAGTGCCTGAATCTTAGTCTTCATCGATTTGTTCTAATTCGTCTAAGCCGAATTCTTTGATCTTGTTTTCGTGATTACGCCAATTCTTTTCGACACGCACAAAGAGTTCCAAATCCACACTGCATCCGAGCATATCTTTTAATTCCTTTTGTGCATCTAGACGAATCGAACGAATCATGCTCGCTTGTTTACCAATCAAGATTCCCTTCTGTGATTCACGATCGACTACCACCATCATTTGAAGATACATGCGGTTACCACGTTTTTCTTTACGCTCTAAAATAACCGCTACACTATGAGGGATTTCCTCATGTGTTTTAAATAAGATCTTTTCACGAACAATTTCACACATTCTAAAATTGATGTCATGATCCGACTTCATTTCTTCAGGAAACATCGGCTCGCCTTCTGGCAAATACCCTTTGAACACCTTCAATAGCTCTTCTAAATTGTCTTTATCCAAAGCACTGATTGGAACAATATCATTAAAGTCATATTGTTTTTGCCAATACACCAAACGCTTTAATAATTGTTCCTTACCAAGCTTATCAATCTTATTCATGATCAATACAACGGGTTTATGTAATGTTTCAATACGTTTTAAAATGAATGAATCTCCTGTTCCAAAAGCTTGAGAGCCATCTACAATCCATCCGATCACGTCACAATCTTCCATTGCTGAATAGGCATTCTTATTTAAGACTCGTCCAAGTTGTTGTTGCGGCTTATGAATACCTGGTGTATCTACAAACACATATTGACAATCTTCATTTGTCAAAATACCCGAAATATTGTTTCTTGTCGTATTCGGTTTGTCCGACATGATTGCGATTTTTTCTTTCAACAATGCATTCAACAATGTTGATTTTCCTGCATTGGGTCTTCCTACGATCGCAATAAATCCTGATTTATAATTACTCATTTTACCTCCGTTTTAAAATAGTTTGGGCAAAAATACATAAAGCCCAATACATGCGGCAAGCACGCTAATAATAAAGACAGCTCCTGCAGCCATATCCTTAATATGTTTGGCTTGTTGGGTATGTTCAAGAGAAATATAATCCACGCATCTTTCAATACACGAATTGATGATTTCACTAAACCATACTAAGCCAATGGCGAAAATCAACATCATCCACTCATTTAGTGAACAATGAAAGAAAATGCCGCACAATATCACAATCAATCCAAAGATGCCTTGAAGACGAATACTGCGATCACAAGTGAAAGCGTAAAATAGGCCTTGAAAGGCATATTTAAATCTACCTTTGAACCAATTCATCTAAGATCTCATCCTGTAAGGCAAACATCACCTTTTCATCCTCTTCCTTCATGTGATCATATCCCATTAAATGAAGTAATCCATGGCAGAATAAGAAACATGCTTCACGACGAATCGAATGACCATAGGCCTTAGCTTGGTCACGTATAGCTTGTACATTGATGAAGATATCACCCAGTTCATATTGATCTTCTTCAATCCACATATCACTCATATCATCTTGAATCGCAAAGCTAATGACATCTGTAGGACGGTCAACATTACGATAGTCACGATTGATTTCGTGAATCTGTTCAGGTGTTACATAAATTACCGATAAACTCCAGTCTCCCTTTCTGTCTAACACCTTGCAGGCACGTTCTAATATCCTTTCAAAATCTTTTTTGTATCGATAGACACTTCTATCTTTTGCGTTATTTGTAAAAATTATTTCCATGCCTTGATTATACACTAAACTAAGAAAAAAAACTTTTTTTTCGAAAAAATCACACTTCTAAATAACGTGCCCGGTTCGTTTACAGTCGTCCGGTAACATTTCAATATCCACTCCATCTTTCTGAATCATTTGGTATCCCGATCCATTCAGTCTTTATCGATGGAGTTTTTATTGTATGCTTTTTATAAATACTTCAGAATTTCATCCATGATCTATGTACCTATCATCCAGTAAGATATCATAAA
>OFMH01000032.1_pt1 | contig 97254 bp, 168 predicted proteins | sample 1541761 | NCBI WGS metagenome assembly OFMH01 (sample SAMN04209249, study PRJEB22552) | human gut metagenome | biome: gut; material: feces | host: Homo sapiens | place: USA: Oklahoma
AAAATGGATAAAAACAGAAAAGAAGAATATAAAATAGCTCGTAGTAAGGAAAGAGTTAAATTGAGAAATCTTTGGAAACAAAGTAGAAGAAGTTTACAGGGATGTAAGATGTTAGTTCTTGCAGAAGAAGTAGAAGCTTGTGAAAGATTAGGAAAGAAACCTATAACTCCTAAGAAGTGGAAAGAAGAAAGAAATGCAAAAATCCGTGAAGCTCAGCAGTTATCTGCAAATAGTAATAACATACCTAAAGATTTCTATTGTGATGAACTAAAAGAGCGCAGAAAAGCAAAGAAAGAACGTAAGAAAGCTCTTATACTTAAGGTAAAAGAAGCTATGCTTACTAATGTTGTTAAACATGAATTAAATCAAAAAAATACAGAAGCCATTAAGCATGTTATTATGCTTACATCTAAGCTTAATAAAACTATAGCTAGAAAACAAAGTAAAGAAGACAAGGCTAAGCACAAAGCTTCCCTTGTAGAGTTTAAAACTAAATATGTTCGTACATATAAAGTTGGAAACACAAATAATCCTGTAAAAGGAACTGATCGTCATAAAAAGAATAGAGGTTTTGCACGTAAGAGTATTGCAAAAATATATTCTATAAGACAGACTAAACAAGCTGCTTAAACAGTTTTGGATTTCCTAGTAGCTCAGTGGTAGAGTCGCCCTGTAATTCGTGTATATTGATGTAATATTCGTATTGCTAAATATTCGTACATGTTAAGGAAGGTCATCGGTTCGAATCCGATCTAGGAAACAAACTAACATTATTAATTATGATTATACGAGATAAGATTGTTTATGTATATGATATTGAGGTATTCCCCAATGTTTTTCATTGTACTGTAAAAAATACAGAAACAGGAGAGTTACATAAATTTGAAATATCTTGCAGAAAAAATCAATTAGATGAACTAGTTGAATTCTTTCATACTGTTAATACAGATCATACTTTTGGAGATCTATATACTACAAAAATTCAGTTAAATACTGATAAACTATTTTGTGGTTATAATAATCTTCATTATGATAATCCTATTATAAACTATATAATAGATTATTATATTGTAATGAAATATAAAGGATATAGAGATATTTGTAGATCTATATTCAATTTAAGTAAAGTAATTACTACTTCAAGTGAAGATGATATTAAAGCCTGGAGTAAATGGAAGTATATGATCTGTTTTGATTCATTTGATATTCTTACTATGCTTTATAGTAATAAGTTAAGAGTAAGTTTAAAAGAAATTCAAGTAACAATGCAGTATAAGAATGTACAAGAATTTGTTACAGATTGGCAGGCAGATTTACCTGAAAATCAAATAGATTCAATGATTGAATATAATATTAATGATGTTAATTCTACTGAAGAGTTACTCAATAGATGTAAAAAAGATGTAGATTTAAGGTTAGCTATTGAAGATGAATATGGAGTAAGAGTACTTAGTAAAGATGGAGTAAATATTGGAATGAAGATTTTAACTCAGAAATATCTAGAAAAAACAGGTCTAACTTGGTATGATATTAAAGATTTAAGATCTCCAATGGACGTAATACCTTTAAGTAAGGTAATACTACCGTTTATTAAGTATGATAGTCCTATACTTCAAAAGGTACTAGATGATATGAAAAGTCAAATAGTATCTCCAGGAAGAAAAGGATATGAAAATAAATTCGTATTTGAAGGATTAAGATACTCTGTAGGAGTTGGAGGTATTCATTCAGTAAATGATCCTGAAATAGTTATACCAAAAGAAGACGAAATGCTCATTGATATAGATGTTGCATCACTATATCCAAGTATGCTAATAGAATATGAATTCTACCCTAAACACTTAGGTCCTGAATTTCTAGAAGTATATAGACAAATTAAAGATGAGCGTATCGAAGCTAAACATAATGGCAATAAGGTTAAAAATGAAACCTTAAAGCTTGCTCTCAATGGATTATCAGGTAACTTACAGAATCCACATAATTTCTGTTATAGTCCCTTTGCAGTAATGCAGATTGAATTTGGTCTGCCTATATAGAAATATATAGAAAAAAAAATTCCCTTAACTACTGGAACATCCTTTTGAACTTTACATTAAACACTAAAAGGACAATCAGTAACTAAGTTGTTAAATTATGAAACTATTAGATAAGACATTAAATCTTGAAACTGATAAATTTAAAGTAATAGAGTTTGATTCTGAGAGATATGAGAAAAACAACAGAGCGCATCTTTATTATAAAATTCAATGTAAGAAATGTGGAAATATATTTTCCAGAAAAAAGGAAGCTTTAAACAATTTTGATAACCTAAAATGTAGAAATTGTGTACATAATAGATTTGGAAAAGATCTAAACACAGTACTATATAATATTTATATTCACTATATAAATAACGCTAAAGCTCGAAGTATTGAATGGAAATTAAATGAAAAAGAGTTTAAAGATATTATTATGAAACCTTGTTATTATTGTAACAATTTTTCTAACGATAATTCAAAAAATTTATATAGTGGAGTAGATAGAATAGATTCTACCAAAGGTTATTATCCACAAAATTGTATTTCATGCTGTAAGTTTTGTAATACGATGAAGAATAAATTTTCAAAAGAATTATTTTTATCTAAAATAAAACAAATTTATCATAATTTAATAAAAAGTCCAACGACTATCTCGAAAGAGAGTACACTACAAGCTAATGGTAGTGGAAACAGGGAACTCCTGACTGCTTAGGTAAAAGGAGAAGATATAGTCTAATCTGTATGGTAACATGCAGCAGTTCATAAGAGAACGTATATAAGAGTTGCGTCTTGTATAGAATATAGTGTAGAATAAATGGACAGTTACTATTACTAATGCTAGCTGAAAAACTAACCCAGTTAGGATGTCGAATCGTCCAAGCTAATACAGATGGACTATTTGTATTACTTAAAAAATCTGTATACAACGATTTAAACAAAATATGCAGAGATTGGGAACAACTTACTAAACTTACTTTAGAAGAAGATCGTTTTAAAGCTATGTATCAATATGCTATAAATGACTATTTTGCTATTACTGAAGATAATAAAGTAAAAGAAAAAGGCATGTTTATTACTACTGTGAAATTAGGAAAAGGTCTAACTCCGAAGATCATACCGAAAGCAGTAATAAACTTTTTTAAGAACGGAGTACCAGTAGAAGAAACTATAAAAGGTTGTCAAGATATTAGAGATTTTTTAATGTCTGAAAAAACTGGTAAACAATGGCATGTTGAGTATAATAATAAAGAACAACAAAGAACTAACCGTTTCTATGCAAGTACTAATGGTGCTTACTTATGGAAATGGAAAGATGTAGGACAACAGGAAACTGGACATGTTAACCCTAAAGGAGAACAAAGACAGTATCAGAATATGCTTACTGCGTCAGGTGTTACTTTATTAAATTACTTAGATGATAAACCAATTGAAGAGAGAAAGATTAATTATAGGTATTACATTATGGAAGCCTATAAGATAATCCGCGAATTAAAACCATTACAAATGAGCCTATGGAATTAACAAAGGCCTTGTCAGATAATTTCAGAAACCGTAAGCTCGTATAATATATGAGACTATGATTTTAGAAATAGACACCGCAATCCTTGATAGGATTGAAAACTTATCTATAAATCAATTAGTATTTTTAACTCTAGTATTGAATGATATCAAAAACATCAATCAAGACATTCAGAAACTTCTCAGCCTAGTTAATGAAGAAGAAATACAAGAGTTAGAATCTCGTGGTTTAATCACTACCAGCACTGTAGATGATACCACAGTCATAAAGAAAACAGAAAAACTAGAACAACTTCTTAAGGAAGATAAAACTATGTTTGATGAATTTTATGACCTATTTCCAGTTTATGTTATAAGACCCGATGGAACTAAAGGTTTCTTAAGGGCAAATGTGAACAAATGTAGGAAAGAATATAACCGTATAGTTGGCAAAAGTAAAGCTATGCATCAGCATATCATGAACTGTCTATCATTTGAGATAGATAATAAAATGTTAACTGGAAAAATAGGTTATATGAAAACTATGTGGAAATGGCTCACTCAACATGAGTGGGAAACTTACGAGGAACAAATGAAAGTAGAAGAACCAATAATTAGTAATAGTTATGGAACAGAACTTCTCTAATACCCTTACTTTCCGTCATATATCAGCTGCAACAACAGAAGCAGTAGAGTATATTAAACAAAGAAAGAATCATACGATTCAATCTTTAAAGACTAGATGGAATAAGTTCAATACTCAATGTATGGGAGGAATTGAACCTAATACGATATATACTATAGTAGGTATATCAGGAAGTGGTAAATCTTCTTTTGTTAATACATTAGAAAATGATTTAATAGATTTAAATCCAGATCAGGATGTAATTATTCTTAACTTCTCTTTCGAGATGAAGAAAAACTTATATGTAGAAACTTTTCTAAATAGTTTTCGTTATTGTTAATACAGAAACAATAATATAGAAAAATGGAAAAGATACAACGCGAATTTTTAATAGGATGTATGTTAGGCGATGGTAATATAAAAATACCAAGAGGTTGCAAAAATGCAATGTTTCAATGTCAACATGGTCCTAAACAAGTTGAATATAATAAATGGAAATGTAAATTATTATCTTCTTTAGGAAGTAAATTCTATACTTATATTAGAAAAACTCCAAATAAGAAAACTAATAAAACTTATGAAGCAAATATTACAGCAACAAAGTGTAATAAAGAGTTAACGGAATTATATAATTCATTTTACATAAATAAGAAAAAAGTAATAACTAAAGAAATTTTAAAAGATTTCACAGCTTTTTCTTTAGCTGTATTATTTATGGACGATGGATCTAAAACTACAAATACTAAGCATGGTACTTATACTATTGCTTCTTGTAGTTTCGACATAGAATCCTTAAATTTGTTTCAGACATTTTTAAAAGAAACATTTAATTTAGATACTACAATAACTTACGATAATAGATTATACATTAAAGTTAATTCTAAGAATTTATTCGAGTATCTAATAAAACCTTATATTCAAGAAATTCCTTGTATGGCATATAAGCTATACGTCTCGTAATTGGGTGAATTGCTGGAAAGCCTAGACATAGGTAATCAGCAGCCAAGCTATAGGTTAACAACTATAGAAGGTTCAACGACTAGATATTGAAACTCGTAAGAGAATATAATATATCCACGAGCGCCCAACGTTGTGAAACGAAGATATAGTCTGAGCTACATTATAATGTTAAAAAAAGAAAATGTAGAATATAGTTATAAACAAGCTATAGATAACAAAACTGGTTAAGTTCAAGGCAGGTAGGTAGAAAATTGAGTAGCAAGTTAAGGCAAACTACTGCTCAGCTATACAGTGCTAATGAAGATCTACAAGACAATTTATTGGAACAAGTAGAGGTTGCTTCTCAGCAAATAAAATCATATCAGATATATTATGTTGATACACCTGGTACAGTTAGCGAAATAGCTTCTACTATTGACTATTTTTACAATAATTATGTGAAAGGAAAGAAATTTATTATTATCCTTGATCATACATTATTAGTAGAAGGTCAAGAACTTGCATTGAAAGTGATTTCCGATTTACAGAAACTGTTTATTAAGGTAAAAAAATTACCTAATACTACTATAATTCAGTTATCACAGATGAATCGAAATATTGAAGCTCCTGATCGAATTAACAATCCATCTATGCATTATCCAATGCGTAGTGATATTTCTTCTGCAGATACTATATTTCACGCTTCTGATTATGTTATTTGTATTCACAGACCAGAATTACTCAATATACAACAATATGGACCAAATCGTCTACTAGTTAAGAACAAGGTCTATTTGCATCTACTAAAAAATAGAGATGCTGGAGAATGTTCTATACTTGAGTTTGATAATGATCTAAAATATAATAACTTAATTGAAACTGTGAGAGAAGAACCAGCAAAGAAAATCTCTTTTAGTAAAAACAATTGAAGGCTGAAACAATATGAAAACATATACATTTACATTACCGAAGAAAAATAATAGTGCTAATAATTATAAAGAATCTTTAGCTGATAAAATTTTGAATGCTTATCCTTGGTTAGGTGGTAAAACAGAACCGAAGACAGAGATAATTGATCTCTATCTGAGTGATAATACAATTCCGAAGTTCTATACAGTTAATGATTTCTTGACTAATAAGTATAATTTGGAAAGTGAGTTCTTTAAAGCTCTTAATAGTCTTAGTTCTTATGCTAAAGACTATGACTTTGAAGATGAATTCGGTACTCCTATCCGAATCTTCGATAATTTTGTTCAGATTGGTTATGAAGTAATTCCAATTACTCCTGGTTCTCTGAACTATTTGAAACCGAAAACAAAGAAAACTATTATTGATATTACTGTAAAAATTAAGAATAATGGTTTGTTCTAACTAAGATATTTAACATTCCGTACCTATCAGAATTTTGTCAGAGTTTATCAGAATACACGGAATACATGAAATAAAAAAGCTTTATGATTGTATTACCAAAAGAAAAAGTAGAAGCAAAAGTATGTAATCCTAAATTCTCAGTGTTTTATGGAAAGCCTAAGGCTGGTAAATCCAGTCTTATGGCATCCTTAGAAAATAATCTAATTATAGATTTAGAGAATGGATACCAAGCTTTATCTGCTCTAGTTGTACAAGCAAGATCTGTAAAAGATTTTGGAGATATTGTATCTGCAATTAGAGAAGAAATCAAAAAGACGGGCAAACGACCATATAAGTATATTACTATAGATAATGCAACTCGACTTGAAGAAATGTGCATGGGATATGCAATACAGTTATATAAAAGCACAAATCAAGGAAAAAATTATCAAGGAACAGACATTCGTACTTTACCTAATGGTAGTGGCTATATGTGGCTTAGAATGGCTGTAAAAAAGGTAATCGACTTGTTCAGAGATCTAAGTGATCATCTTATATTGATTGCTCATACAAAAGATAAACAGATAAATGTAGAAGGTCAAGAAATGTCTGAAATGACTCTAGACCTTACTGGTAAATTAGGAGATATACTATGTGGTGAAGCAGATGCAATTGGTTATGTCTATAGAAAGAAAAATGAGACAATTATTTCTTTCGAAGGAGGTAGTAATATTGTAAGAGAAGCTCGAGCACCACATTTAAGAGGTAAGAATATTGTTGTAGCTGAAAGTGATGAAAACAATAATATTACGTTCCATATGGATCGTATTTTCTTACCTAATGAATAACAAAACAAAACACAAGAATTATGATTTATAGTACAGAATTAGCAAGCAAAGTAACAGTATCAGGTAACAATAGTAAATATCTTGAAGCAGGTATTCATGAAAATGTTAAGTTTACAGGAGTGAGAGCAGCAGTTTCTCCTACTGGTAGAAACTTTATAGAGTTCCGTTTTGAAAAAGACGGTAAAGAATTGTTACATACTGAATGGGAACCTAAAGAAAGAGCAGAAGATACTCCTGAACAGAACCAAAGTAAAGTAACTAATCAGGTTACTCGTATAATGCGAATTATGAACTGTTTCTATCCAAAAGGTGTTCTAAGCTTTAACGGTAATTCTTATAAAGAATTTACTGAATGGGTAGTAACCATGCTTAATGCGGCTAATAAAGATATCTTGTTAAAAATCAAAGTAGTTTATAATAACAATGGTTATACTACTTTACCAACATATGTAAAATTTGCATTTATTGAACCTATGGTACTACCAGAAGGTTTCTATGATAAAGATGTAAATCCAGAAAATAAAAGTATGATTACTGAATTGTCTATTGATCAGTTTACTAAACCGATTGTAGCAGACAAAGAAGAAAAAGTAGATGATTTAGGTAGTACTAAAGAGACTAGTCCTGCAGACGATCTACCTTTTTAATCGTACTTAACATTGTTGCTACCTAGAGCATAAGCTAGGAATACGTAGGTTAGTGTACTATAGTACACAGCCTACGTTTTATACCGAAGTATAACAAATTAATTTAATCAAAAGAAAAATAAATAAAGTATATAATAACTGTAGGCTAGCAAGGTTATTATTGAAATATTTATTAGAGTAGATTATATTAATCGGGTTACGTATAAGGTTGATCGCTTATATGATGTGGTTCGATTCCCATTACTTTGACAATAAATGATATATCATATGGTTTACGATACAAGCAAAGTAAAAAATACAACTTCTTCTATTACTTTAGATTGGATTCTTTCTAGAGTAAGTGAATATGATATATATGCTGCGTATATAGGTAATTTTAAAGTTGGTATGATCTATAACTCTCCACTAAGGAAAGATAAAACTCCATCATTTGGATGTTTTTATAGTAAGAAGACTAAACATTTACTCTTCAAAGATCATGGCACTGGAGAATGTGGTAATGTAATAAAGTTTGTAGAACTTTACACAGGCATTACTAACTATTCAGATATACTACAGGACATTGTTCGTAGACTTAAAATTACTAACAATACGCAATTGGTTAGCTCTAAGCAATACATACCGTCAACTGAGACAGTAATTGGTGTTGTACGTCAGGAATTTACTGAAACGGACATCAATTACTGGAAGCAGTTTAATATACAGGTAGAAACACTAAAGAAGTTTGGAGTAAGTAGTATAAAGTACTACCTATGTAATGGCATAGTAAAAAGCATTTATAAAGAAGATAATCCAATGTATGCTTATAAGGTATATAATCATTTTAAGATTTATAAACCTTTAGCAGACAAATATACAAAGTGGCGTAATAATCTTACTGAATTAGATATTCAGGGATTTAAGCAACTCCCTAAGACAGGTAATATTCTTATCATTACCAAAAGTATGAAAGATGTTATGTGTCTATATGAGATGGGTATACCAGCTATCTCACCATCATCTGAATCTACATTTATACCTGATAAGATTTTAGAACAGTTAAAGAAGCGTTTTAAACGTATTATTATACTATTCGATAGAGATGAAGCAGGAGTAAAATATCTCCGTAAAATGAGCTTTAAAACAGGCTTAGAAGGTATGTTAATCCATAAGAAATTTAAAGCAAAGGATGTATCTGATGCTATTAAATTAAATGGATTTGAAAAAGTAAAAAAATGGTTATATGAAGAAGTAGAAAAAACAAGGTAGAGTTCGAAATGCAACTCCTAATGAATATGATGGAATTAAATTTCGAAGTAAACTCGAAACTTACACATATAAAAAGCTGAAAGAAGCAAATATCACTGCAGATTATGAAATGCATAGATATGAACTTCTTCCAGCTTTTACTTTTAACAACAAAAAATATAGACCGATGACCTATTTACCAGATTTTGTTGGTAAAGGTTTTGTGATTGAATGTAAAGGCTTTCCAAATGAAGCTTGGCCTTTACGTGAAAAGTTATTTAACTATTATTTGTACACGCATGAACCTAAAACAGCGTTTTATGTAGTACATACGTAGAAGCAAGTTGACGAATTAGTCAGCTAGTTAAAAACATAAAAAAAACAAATATTATGGCAGAATTTATTAAAATAGGAGAAGAAATAGTACCAAAACCAAAGCTTGATGGAGTAAGTTATAATCTCATTAACGGTAAGGTTTATGATCTATTATATGATAGATTTGAAGATAAATCTTATCTAAGAGAAAATGGAGAACTAAATATGCCTAAAAAGCTTTATAAGTTAGAAGACGATGATAAGTTTATTAATCGTGTTCTTACATATTTTAACTCTGAAAATTCTGGTAAAACAACAGGTGTATTACTTTCTGGTACTAAAGGTACTGGTAAAACAATGCTCTCTAAACGTATTGCCTTAGAAAGTAATTTACCTATTATAGTAGTTTCTACTAAACATCCTATGAACTGTCTTAATAAATTTTTTAAATCTTTTACTATTCCTGTAGCAATTATTTTTGATGAAATAGAAAAGAATGAACCGCTTTGGAATACTAAAGATTTATTAGGATTTTTAGATGGGGTAGAATCTACTGCTAAAAAACTTGTATTAATGACATGTAATGATACATATAATATAGATAAGAATCTATTTGATCGTTGTTCTCGTATTCGTTATTATAAAGAATACAAAGCTGATTCTAATTCTATATTTATACGTTCTATGGCAGAAGATAAAGGCGTTAAGAATATAGACGAAGTAGTAACTTTTATTACTGAAAAAGTGAAGATAAAATCTTTTGATAATATTTCTTCATTCTTAGATGAAATAGTACTCTTTGAGGATACTACACTTGAAGAAATAGCTGAAGTTATGAACATTAGTTTAACGAAAGAATGATAATATTTTTAATGCTAGCCATATACAAGATATCTAAAAATATCCTACAAGATATTGAAGACGAAATCCCATGGAATACAAACATGGAAGTTGAAACCGATTTATATTTAGCTGCATGAAGATAGAAACCTTATTATAAAGATTACGTTTTAATAATAAAGAATATTATTATGAATGAAATTTGGAAAGATATAAAAGGTTTCGAAAATTATTACCAAATAAGTAATACAGGTAAAGTAAAATCCTTAGAAAGGAAAGTACCATCTAAAATAAAGGGTACTTTTCAAATTATTAAAGAAAAAATACGTAAAACAACTACTACAACAGCAGGTTATGAATATGTAGTATTATCAAAAGATAATATACATAAAACATTATTAATACATAGACTAGTAGCTGAACATTTTATCCCTAATCCTAATAATTTACAGTGCGTAAATCATAAAGATGAAAATAAGCTAAATAATAGCGTAGATAATCTAGAATGGTGTGATTACAAGTATAATAATACTTATAAAAATATTCATTTAAGAAGAAATAAAGATAATACTACTAGAGAAGTAATTCAATATGATTTAGATATGCATGAATTAAGAAGATGGAAAAGTATTATAGACGCAGCAAATGAATATAATATAAAAAGTACAAACATTATAAAATGTTGTAAAGGAGAACGTAATCACTGTTGTGGTTTTAAATGGAGATACTACGAATGATTATAGATATAGATTATTATTCTGATAATACGCGTATTTCCAATAGCGCAATTGGATGGTTCTTGAAAAAAGGACCTCGATACCTCAAGGATATGCTTGATGGTAAAGAAGAAGGTATTAGTGCAAAGTATCTTGATAAAGGAACTATGATACACATGTATCTTCTTCAACCTGAGGAGTTTTGGAGTAATTATATGATTATTGATTACGAAAAACCTAAAACTGCTCAACAGTTAGCTTTCTGTGAAGCTTATTTTAATTCTAACGAAATAGTAGAAGAAGATAAGCTTATTAATGCATATAAAGCATCGTATTCAGGCAATAATATGTCTAAAGATGCTATGCTTAAAAAAGCAAAAGAATTACAGCTTAAATTTACTGAATACATTGAGTTTTTAGATAAGAACCAAACGTATACAATCATATCATTTGCTGATTTAAATATGCTTAAGAATATTAAGAAAAATATTGATAGTCATATTAAAGCTAATGAATTGTTAATTGATCAACCTGGAGTGGAATGTCATAATGAATTTCACATTAACTGGGAAGCTGAAAAACAAGGAGTATCTTGTAAGTCATTATTAGATAGAGTCAAAATTGATCACGCTAATAAAAAGATTACTCTTATTGACTTAAAAACAACAGCAGATGTCTATAATTTTAAACATTCTGTAGAAGAATATGATTATTATAGACAAATTGCTTTCTATATCCTTGCTCTTACGTGGTATATGAAAGATGAAGGTTATAATATAGAAGACTACGACCTTGAAGCGTATATAGTTGCTATACAAAGTAATGGTAACAATGAAGTACGTGTATTTAATATGTTAAATGAACAAGAGTTATTGGCCCGTAAAGACCTAATAGCAGACGCATTAACAGAAATATCATATCATTATCAGACAGGAAATTGGGACCATACTCGTGAATATTACGAGAACAATGGAACTGAAAGCCTTAAATGATGTAAGTATATATATAGTTCCTTTATTAGACAATAAGCTAACTTGGAGAGATTTAACTGTAGAAAGTGGATTTATAAACGCATATACAAGTGATAAAAATAGACCTTATTTAGAAGATAAGGTCTTTCTTGTATATGACAGTTCTATAAATACTAGAGAATCTATAGATAGATACTGTAAATTTAAGAATCTTGATACTGTCTATAATATAAGATATATTACTATAAATAATAAGCATTATACGGTTTATTGTTTTAGTAATCCTAAATATAGAAAAGATATTAATAGTCTTAAAAATTATGGTAAAACGTTTAGTTTAGAAGCTAAGCTTGACATAAATAGGTTTTGGATTAACGTGCCAGTTCCAGAACTGTCTAAACGTTTGTTTTATCCCTACTATAGGAATGGTGAAACTATAGAGGCTGAATTACCAGAAGAAGACTATTACAGTTATCTAGATCTAATAGATAGAGATAACAAAAAAGCCTACTAGAAATAGTAGGCTTTTCCTTTTTTTTGTGGTATTTCAACGAATTGATAATTCTAATAGAAACTTAAAAGTTCATTAATTGATTCTATAAATAATTACGTTTTGATTTTGGATCTTGAGCTTCAAATATACTTTTAAAAGGAGTTACTTTAATAATATTTCTTAATATTACTGGCATACCTTTATATACTCCTCTATCAATTATAGTAAACGGAGTTTTATCACCAGTATATGCAAACGGATTGAACAAATTAATAAAACTAGAGGCATTATCAAACCAGTTAAAAGCTGCTGTAGGAGATTTAATCAACGACATTAATTCAAATGGGTTATACATAGTTCGAAATTCAAATGCGGATCTCATTGCAAGATAAGTTATAGACTAAGTTAACCAGTTATCATAATCGTCATCTCCATCTACTATACTAGCTAATATTACAGCAACTGTAGTAGATCCTGCTATTAACATTAGTTCATTTAAAGTTCTACGAACAGCATATTGTTCATATTCTTTCATATTATTATAATCTGCCAATAACTAGGCTAAAGCAAAGTGCCTATTTCCTATAACATTTTGTAGAAATCTGCCAGTAGCTCTATAATATCCTTCTTCTATTACTCCTAAATCTAAATTAAACTACTTTCTTTTAAATCTATCGTGTAATGCAGATACCATAAAATTACGGTGCATAACTGTATAAGATGCTATAGAATTAGCGTGAACCTATGCTTTATCTACTTCACGTATAGTACCATCTATTCTCTTACTTATTATTTGTATTCTATTTTTTACATCGTTTAATAACTTTTCAGTAATATAATCTTTATACTTAGCATCTACTGTAATATCACCATTATTCTACACTTTATATACATCATATAAAGTTACACCCAACTATTTGAAATTTACCTCTCCTTTTTTTCTATCATTAGAGTAATATTTATCTATATACTGTGTTTTAGATAAAAAACCGTCTCCTTTAACGAAACGATAATTGTGATAGATACTTATAAGAGTATGACTTTTTACAGTGTAATCTGATTGAGTATAACCAGCGAACCAAAAATTCTAATTTATAGATCTTAGTACCTAACTTTCATCTAATCTGTCAAATAATTCTCGATTATCTTTTACTACCTAATTAAGTGCCAATAAATATGGTAACTTACCTTTAGGATCTGGATTACCTATATTAGATAGCATATTTGGTAATTCTCTAGAGAATTCCATCTAAGCATATCTAAGATCTTCTAAATCAAAAAATCTTCCCATTTTAGCTTCTAAAGTAGTATATGTGGCATCAGTAAAAAAACCAGTACCGATAGACCATAGATTTCCGGATAGATTTACTTTCGTAACAAACCCTCTAACTATATCTAACATTTTACCTACATTTAATTCTTTACCAAATGCATTCATTAATATAGGAGATTTATTTCTACCATACATTAATCTATCTACTAATAGCTAAGATTGTTTATATATATTTGTAGATCCAGGACCTTTAAGTTCTTTTTTAGTACGAACAGATACCTGTTTCAATAAGTTTAGTATCATTTCTATGTCATCCTATTTTTCTGACATATTACGATAATTAGTAGCCATATTATAATACTGAACTACTGCAGCAACAGCATCAGTAGATATTATATTAGGATCATCTAACATTTTTATGAATCTAGTAGGTATTACTTTAATTGGATCGCCGTTCGGCATAGTAGAAAACTCATTTACAAAATCCAAATCATCATCCTTAGTAATAGCAAAATCTTCAAAAACATATCCTAATTTTCCTAGTATCCCATCTTTACGGCTCAAAGATTGCATAAATCTAGCAGGTATTTGAGGCATTCTATGATCATTAGCAAACTACATAAAAGATACATATTTATTAGCCTCGTCCATTACTGTCTATATTTCATCGTATAATTGCTTTACTTCAGGTTTATTAACTATAGCATTATACGCTTTACTATTGTCATATAGCTTCTTATTTGGCTGAATAGATGGACCATTTGGATCCCAATTAGAATTATACCAATCTGAATTAGGTGAAATAGATGAGTATTTAATAGAAGGAACTCTTTCTTTATAATTATCCATAAACTCTGGCAACGGTCTAAGTTCAGTATAAAAAGAAGCAGGTCTCATGAATCCTCTAGCATCTTCGTAATGACTTTTATTAAACCAATCATTATAAGCAAGTGTACCATTATTTCTTGCTTTCTCCATATCTATATAATATTGCTCTGTATTAGCTATTTCTGCAAAATCTGATAATTGTGAGCCTTTTCTTTCTGTATCTTGATTAGGAGTATATTCATTAGCTATATCCTAATCTAACTAAAGTAAATCTCTTTTCTCAGCATCAGACATAGCGTCTACGTTTATTTTACCGGTGTTAGCATCTTTATATAAAGCTAGTAAATTTCTTCTCCTTGTTTTCAAACGTTCATAAGTTTCTGACTAAGGAACTCTATCTAAGATATCTATTCTATCATAAAATGCCTAATTGTATCTTTCAACAGTATTACGTTCTTCCCACAATTTTAACTATTCTGAGTCATCCCCATACCTTTTAGCTACTTTAGATCTATCTGCCTAATATTTCTATATATCTACATCGTATTTTATATGTTTTGATACTTCTTCGTTGAAAGCAATTAATTCTTTAGCTATTATAGCATCATCCCCGGTTTTTTCACTTCCGTCTAAGTTATATGGATTTGCTAACATTTTCTTTTGCTTACGCAATTCCTATAGTTGATTATACTCAGACGGACTTAATAAGTTGTCATATTCTATACCATCTATAGTAATAGGATTAGTAATGTTATCTATATAATTTTGTATTTCACCTTGAGCGTCTCTGGTTTTCTGTGATAATATTTTATTTCTAAGTGTATAATATTCTGATACATATTTTCTATCAGCATGTTCATTATACCACTTATTTATACTATCAAACCACTTCTTCTATACATCCTGATTAAGTGGTAATTCATATTGACCATTAGAATCCTTAGTTATTCCTAATTGTTTTGCAAGTTTATCCAAAAATTGCTTCTTTGTACGATTATACTTACCCTAATTTATTCTAGTTACTCTATAGCCAGTATAACTACCATCGTCATCTTTTTCATAAAGCAATTTCTATACGTCATTCCCATATTTTTCTTTTGCTTTATTCAATGCTTTTACTAATCTAATACCTACTTCTAAAGTTTGTCTATCAGTAGCGTTCTTCACATCATTCAACATCTTAGCAATAGCTTGCTGAACAGCATTATCACTATTAGTAGCCATTCCAAACCAATTCATAAATATATTTGAATCGTGTTTAGGATCGTCTAACCAATTAATAGTACCCTAAATGAAACTATCAGGCATACCTTGTTGTGAAAGGTATTGACGTAGATATTGATATCCCTTACTTTTGCGAACATTTATAAATTTATTGTTCACAGCAGTTATAGACTAGGACATTTCTGCCACTAGATTAACTACATCATCATAATTATCTATTCCTTTAAATATATCTGTAGTATCAACAATATATTGAATATTATCTATTAGAGGTTTATAGAACCCTACATAATCATCAGATAGTTGTAGTATCTACTTAGTATTAATCTCTTCTATAGGTTTACTTAAGAAATTCTTACTATCGTTTATAGAGTCTCTAACATGTTCTAGAAATTGAATTATACCTTGTTCGGTTTCTGATGTAGATAACTTCTATATTAAGTTTTGTAGATCTCTCCATACTTTTGGATTTTTATTGGAATACCTTTTGATAGCATTCAGTCTATCTTTTAATCCTTTTTGTATTTTTGTATACAAACTGGATACTTCTTCCAATACTCTAATTTCATCCTCTGTAAAAGTTTTGAAATCAGAGTTATCATAAGTTACACTTGATGTAGTTAATACATCCTGTATATAGGGTTCTCCATTCTCGTCAAGAGAATAATTATTCATATTACTTTGAAATCTATTAGAAAATATTTTTGCTTTCTATAATACAGCTTGTTCTCGATCGTTGTTGAAATGTTCTAGCAATTTATTAAATAGAACAGAAGGCTCCCCATTCGGAGCCTTATCTATACCGTGACCATTATTCATATCCCAGATAGTATATGCAACTTCTGGTACAACTTTCTCTAATTCCTTCCATTCTGGAAGGTTTTTATTTGGACATTTATACATATTATCTGGTTATTATAAATTACATATGAATTTTCTTAATGCTTCTTCAAGTTTATCTTGTGTATTAACTTCATTATCTGTCATGAACTGTGCGAATTCGTTTAAGTAAGTCTATCTCTCTTCTGGGGTAAGATCTTCCATTTGATCTAACACCTCGTTTATTCTTGAATTACCCTATTCGTATAAACTCATTAAGTCTATGCCTGTTAGAGATTTACTAGATATAATCATCTGCTATTCTTCACGTAACATCTCTCTAACAGTAGTAATAACTTCACTAAATCTGCCATTATCTTGCTCTATTCCATTACGCATATGTGTTAATTTGATATTACCTGTAGATAATAGCATGCTGGCTGCATCTTTGTTCTAAACGAACGAATCAAACATTAAATTTAGCATAACAGTTTTGGATATAGAATTCCACTCATCTAGCTAGTCTTGAGTCATATGTAGATTTCTTAAAGAAGTCAAAGCTTTAGCCTATGAAGGATTATTTGTATTAAGAATTTTATCGGCTATATCTTGTCTATCAGCAGTAATAGCTTTCATATAATGAAATCCTTGTTCTACAGAATTAAATTTAACACTTTTGGTATTACCATCTTCATACTCTATGTTATACACAAAAGGTCTAGTTGCAAAGTTGCTTAAATGTGCATTTTCATTAGTACCTGCATATATATTGATTGTTTGTAAAGGATTTTGTATTATATGTTCAGATTCTTCTTTTTCCTCAAGAACTTCTCCAGTTATTTCATCTTCTTCTAACGTAGAAGAATTATCCATATAAACTCTATCTTGTTCAGCTATAGCATAATTCATGTCAGAATAACTAGGAAGAGATGTTATTAAATGTATAGAATTACTTATTTTATTCCAATCATCTCTATCAAGTTCAGAAGACATATCAGCTAATGCAAACGGATTGTTCAAAGCCTCTCTATAATCCCATTCATTTTCTTTATTAAAATCAAATTGAGTTTCTCTACCATATTCAACAATAGTATGACCCCTATGTTTGTATCCTTTTTTACTAACAAGTCCGTATATAGGAGTATATTGCATTTTTCCTGTAAATTTCCCAGTACTTTTATCTATTTCTGCTTGATCAGTAAAACCTATTAGAGTATATACATGCCAATTCTTAGTATCAAAACCTTTACCATCTCTCATTTTGATATACGGTGGGAACATAGGATATGATCTTACTACAGGAATACCTAATGCATCTATCACAGATATTTTAACCCAATTTATTGGTTTTATATCTGAATATTCTGATCCTACTCTTTTTCCAACAATTATGTTGGGAGTAGCCTATTCGTTTAACTTAGCTTGTATAAATGGCATTCTATTTTTTCCTCCTTCCATTTCTACAGGCTTAACCAACAGATCATTTGTCCAGTTATTCAAAAATAGGTCTGCCTTATCTTTATAAGCTAATTGAGATTTATTAATAAGCTGTTCTAATTTGTTTTGTACGAAATCAGTATAACCTATTTCTTGTCTATAACTATTAGGTAGATACTAGAAGAACGAATTCATAGTAAAATTATCTCCAGATGTGTAAAACGCATAAACTGCTAAATCTCTAGCCAATCTTTTAACTTCTGGAAGAGGATCGTCTAATAGTTCTCTCCAGTAATTTATAAGATTATTGCCTTGTGCTTGATCTGCACTAAGTAATTCAGATGTGTCTATGAAATCAATACCCTCATTATCTATGTTTGGTATTAAATATTCCAAAAAGTCATTGTTTATACTACCGTTAGGATTCAGCAAATATTTATAACGCTCATCTCCTCTTAGTATCATTGTCTTAAATTTGTTAAGACGTTTAGCTATGGTATTATTGCCCCTAAACATTCCTTCTATATCAATATTATTATCTCTTGTAAATTGATTAAAAAATTCTGTTTTTAGTTGAGACTCCATACCAGATATAATTGGATTTAATAATTTAGCATTGGCGTTATTCTTTCTTCCAAGTAATGATAATACTGCATTATATTGTTCTATGAAAGTATTAGTATTTCTAAATAATAAATTAGAGAATATACTAGCTCCGAAAGGTATACTATTTTCAGTCTTTTTTCCTATAAACGTTTCATCGTAGAATCTTTGTACTTCTCCTTCTTCAAAAACCCAGCTTTCTGTCAAATCTTTCATGCCATTATAATATACCTACTGTTCAGCAAAAGACTTGCCAGTCTTTTTAGTATCTACTTTAGAATATTTTACAAGATCGGCTAGACCATCAGCATATGGTTTAAGAGCTAACCAAGCATAATACATCCTTATTTGTTCTCTATTAAATTCAAATTCATTAGGATGTAATAGTAGCTCTCTGGTATAAGAGGTTTCTTTACCATCTACTATTTCTGTTCTGAAGAGATCCTTATACTCTTCTGCCATTAATTCTGTTTTAGTATTTATATACTAATATCTAGATCTGTGTCCTCCTGTAGGATCATATTTATCTAGTACTTTTTTAATAGCTTCTTTCTCTAATTGAGAGGGAGTTTTAGTTCTATCTACACCATACTTACCTTTTGTTTTAGCAACTTCTTCTGCTATTTCTTTAAATATAGGTTGACCTACAAAGTAGAATGTCCATTTACCTTTGCCAGTACGCAATAAGAAGTTCACCATGTTGTAAGTCCAAGAATTAACATTCAATCTTACGATATATGGATCTTTAGCAATATCAACAAAACCATTAATCATAGCAGATAACCAATCAAGAATACGCCCTCCTTTAGGAGTTCCTGCTGTAGGATAGTCATATATTCTTCCTAGGTCTATTAAGTCTAATACTCTAGTAAAGTCATTATCGACCATCTTTAAATCAGTAAGTTGGGTAAGTATGTGATGAGCATTGTTCAACGCAAATGGTCCAATACCAGCCTTACCTCCTGTATATTCAGCTTTTCTAGCTTCTTGATAAGTAGGAGTATATACTTCAAAAGGTTGAACATAATGAACTCCTCTATTACTTTCTATATCTTTAAGTACCTCTTTAGTATTTTCAGTAGCGTTATCAATAGATAGTTTTAAAGAATTGAAATTATCCTAAGTAAGAAGTACTTTCATATAAGAATCCAATATTTCATTCTTATATGAATCCATAACTTCATTAATTTTTAATGCATTTCCTTTAGTAATCTTTCCGCCTAGTTTGTTATAAGCAAATCTGGCTACATATAGTTTATCAATATCAAAGTCAGATCCGGTAAGTTTAGTAAACCCTTCTGGAAGCATTATAGTGTCTCCCATAATTTCAGGAAACACGTCTACAAATCTTAATGCAGATATAGAAGCAATAGATTGAGTAGGAATACGATAACCTATTGCATTTGCTGTAGCTTCTGGTCCTATTATTTTCTTGTCAATCAACCATTGTCTTGCTTGTCTAAATATCATTTTTTTGTAGTTAGGTATAATGTGTTTAAACAAATTTATACTTACTACAGAATCCATAGAACCTTCTTCATTATTCATTTTCAAGGCTCTACCGTCATTAATCATATTAGCTGTAATAACTTTAGTAGAAGTAGCTTCTATACCAAAAGCAGATCTTTGAATAAATGCTCCTCCTGGCATCATTACGTCAATAATTGTTTTATTGATCATAGCAATAAATCTACTCTCTATCCACTTATTATCAGACAGTGCTGATAAAGGTATTACAAAAGCATCGTCCTTGGTTCTTAGCCCTGTCAACACATTATCGTTAGCATCAGATTCTCTAGCATCTTGATAAAGCATAGTACCTAATTTAGTTATATTTACTTTACCATCTTTAGTAAATAGTTCTGAAGCTAGCTATTGTTTACCCATATCAGATAACTTGTTAAGAGATTCCATAACTGTATTTTTAATCTGTTGCCCAGTTACTTGTTCTCCTTCCTTACCATATAAATCATTCATACGAATATTTGACAAGTTCACTTTCATAAACTGTGTACCTGCCATTTGTTCTTCATGAGTATGAGGATTAGTAGCTAATTGCTGACGTAGATATTTAAATTTCTACTTATAAGTTACTAGATTATTAAAATCGTTTAATGTGTTTCCTTCTCCACTAGTAAGTTGATCTGTTATACTAGCAGATAATACTGTTTGACCATCTTTAAGTTCTATTTCACTGTCTTTAGCTTCTCTATAAGCTTTCATAGGAGATCTAGAACCCGCTTTTACTGCAGAATCAAACATAATCATATCTATAGGATTTTCTGGATCCATCATACGATCGTACATGGCTTTGGTATCACCGGTAGCAATAGACTTAAACAAAGGAAATAAAGCCATTTTGTTAAAGTATGGTATTCCTAGTCCATCTATCTCATTAAATCTAGTACCAAATGCCATATACTTCATAGCATTTAATATAACTTTATTAGCTTTAGCATATAATTCCGGATCAGATTCCCAAGTATCAGCGGTATTATCACCAGTAAGAACATCAAAGGCTTCTTTTACTTCTGTAGACCATTCTCCTCGCATTCTAAGAAGATCTCTTGTCATAGTAGGACTAATGTATACAGCAGCATCTGCTACGTTTATTCCTTCCTTATACCCGGCTACTTCTACTTTTGCAGCTTGTTTCGCAACTTTAACAGCTTCAGGATATAGTTTCTCTATTTCTTGTACACTTAAACGTTTTACTTTATCCCATGCTTCTTCACCTTCTAATTCTTGTATAGTTTCTTTTATATTACCTCTAGTAAATAGACGTTCGAATTCATAGTACTATTTATCTTGAATCTCATGATCTTTTAACTCTGCTACTACATATTCTTGTCTAATAGGATCATTATTAAAATCAAGTCTATTATTTAACCCAGTAGAAGTCAGCGCACCCAAACGTTTGATTTTATCAACAGATACATCAACAATACCGTTTTCATCATATTTTACTTTATAATATGCAGGAGATCCGTTGAATAATTTCTCTATTTCAGTTACAGATATTATACTATTAATAGTATAGTCAGCGATCATGTCAAATATAGCATATCCTTCGGCATTATTAGGGTCTACATTGGTGTATGCTTTTGTACGTTCTATTACTTCATTATCATCTAACAGTAAGTTACGTAAACTCCATATATTGTTATTATCATTACTAGCAATAAGCCCTAAGTTTTTAGCTGTCTCTATTTCTTCTTTTACTCTACGATTTACCAAATCACTTAAGAACATTTTTTGAGCATCTTTAGGAGCATTAAAGAAATAGTCTTTTGCTAATTGCAAACATTCTTTAGCAGATTTTTTAGGATCATTGAAGTTAATGAATTTTCCATTTGCGTATATACCAGTCAAGAATAAAAATCTAGCTCCGTTTCCTTCCAATTTAACTGTGTGTTTTTTGCCTTCTTTATCTGTATATTTATACGTATTAGGAGTATGGAAATTTTTAATTCTTCTACTTGGTTCAAGCCAGTCTTTATTTATAGTTCCATCTTCATTATAATGTATGTTATTTTCCTTATCATAATGAGCTGGATCATCATCAATTTGTCTAAGACATAATTCTATTTGACTTAATTCATCCTAACAGTAACCTATTAGAATGTCTAATGATTGTTCGCCGTATTGTGCATAAGTACCCTATTGTGTAACTGTGAAATTTATACGTTCATGTGGTAATTTAATTCCACGTAAGAAATGATATGTTTTCTTATCAGCTACTGTAGGAAATATTATTCTGTTATTTAATACAGCAGTCATTTTAGCTATGTAATCTTCTCTATCTGTAATACCAAAGTAATCTCTACCAGCGTCGTATGAAGTTTCGTCTTTGAAATTGATAAGAGTTTCTACTTGAATATTCTTATTACCCTATGATATGGCATTAAGTATAATAGAATGTTGGTTATAGTTAACAGAACGTAAGTCCTACAGTACCTACGGATCTGTAACCATTTCTTGAACTCTATCCTTCACAAAGTTATTTTGCGATACCATGTAATACGTATTACCATCTGGTCCATAACTACTTAAACCTTTATCTGTAGAATGTACATAAGCGTAATAATTAGCCAAAGTTTTTACGTAACCTACATTGCTCCAAATAGATTTGGGAGATACAGTTTTACCGCTAATTATTATATCTGATAACGTGTTGTCAGGTTTAATAGCATTATTTATAGTATTTAGTACTTCTGTGATCTTATCTAAACCTCCGAAATTATTGATATTTACTACAAACGAATTTAATAAAGTATAAGAATCTGCTCTAGGATTTCCATAATCTCCTGATAACAACATTTTGTTTATTGTTGGTTTGTCTATACCTATGCCTACTGCCTGGAGATACGAAACTATTCTATCTTTTAGCCATTCTTGATTCATTGGTATGTGCAGATCAACATCTCTATCTCCTACTTTTAGTATTCCTTTACGATTCATAAAAGCGGTTCTAATAGCAGTTAGATTGTCTATTACTAGTTTTAACTATTTTCTAGCATCAGGATCAGCTACTATTTTACCATCCTCACTATACTTAAACAATCCAGAATTAGTGAACAGTGATTGTGACCATACTTTTGGATACTTCATTGCTTTAACATCTACTGTATTATCTACTAAAGACATTTTTGTAAATTTAGTATCCTTGTCTTTGCTTATCTTAGCAGTAATAAAATTATTTATATCTGATGTTATAACAGTTTCAAGTTTCGTAAGTAACGCTTCTGCATCAGTAGCTATCCTTATATCATCAGAATTTGATTTCTATATTTCATTACCAAATTTCAATAGTAAAGACATATAGAATGGATCATTCTGCGCTAATATATTAATCTTATCAAATATATTAGCTATAGTACGACATCCAGATAAGTCTTTCAGTACATTGTTCCAAGCATAATTAGAATCTACAAAACTAGCAAAATGGGTAACTTCATCTATTTTTGTCTGATAATTTCCATCTTTTCCTCTTTCCATCATAGGTATAGTTTGAAAGAAGAATTTAACTTCGGCTGGAGCATTATCTTTTATAGATATATTCATACCTTCTACTGTATGTTGTGCTATATCAATACCTTCCTATGCTTCTTCTATAGCACTTAAATCTTCAGAATTTCTATCTATAGTTCTAATGCTAAGTTGTTTTAACCTAGTAGATATAACTGGAACAAATATAGTATCAAAATTATCTACTACTTCTGTCATAGTAGGTGATGGAAACTTATATGCCTAAGCTTGTACTATTAACTTTAATCTTTCAAATGTAGGTTTGCTTTCATTAAGATTGCTGTAATTTATATATTTCCCCTCAGCAAAAGCTACATTAAAGAAAGCATATGTAAGGCTCTTAACAATATCATCGAATTGTTTATATTTTGTTATAGTTTTAAACTCATGTCCACCTACTTCAAAATTAGGTCCTTCTTCTCCATATATATTTCTGAATCTATTTATATTACTTTGACTAGGAGTTATACCTGAATATTTTCCTCTGTTAATATTAGAATATATTTTTGCAAGAGCGTATTGTCCGGTTCTAGCCCATAATTTTATGAAATTAAGTATTCTTCTGAACCAATTTTTAGTATCAAAATCATACTTATTTGACTCGTTGAGCATAAACTCTCTAAACTGTTCTGCAAAAATCTCATCTAGTTGTGAATCTTTTAAATCATACTTATTCTTACGTTTGTATCTATCATATATTTTTCTTCTGTTTCTCTCTGATATAAGAAGTTGAGATACTCTATGCCAAGCTTCGTGATATTCTGTACCTTTGGGAGCTTCTTTGTACAATAAAATAGAATCTTCTGTTACCCTACCAACTACATTAGCACCAGACTCAGTAACATCTATTACAGTGTCTGTTATATCAGGAGTAATGCCAAGAGTATTCTCTATCCACTCTCTGGCTTGTTTAGTATCCATTTTATCTTCCTAATTATACTCAATCTTCCAGTTAGTGTCAACATCTACTTCCAGGTTAGGGCCTCTTCTCTTCTTACCGTCTAATATAGCATAAATATCTGCTAAGTTCATTGAAGATTTATTTCCAGAAGCATCTGTATATTCTATGATTCTTTCTCTTAAGTCATCTTTAACAGATTCCTAAAGTTTCTAGTTAGCTTCCTACTGGACTTGTTTTACGGTCTTGTCTACAAGTCTAACGTCATCTACATATATATTAGCATCTTGTAACTGATCTGCTATATCGGTTAAGAGTATACCTTGTTTAATATACCAACCTAACACACTTATACCTTTAGGGTTGCCTTCTAAACCAAAGTCTTTTCTTGTAAATTCTAACTCTCCGGGTATAATTGTTATTTTTTCTACGTCACTATTTCTAAAGTAAGAATATAATTGTTCAAAATGAGGATCTCTATCTTGTGATTGCAAATCACCGCCTAAATAATTTTTATTTAGACCATCTTCATCAATATTATAATGGAAGTTATCTATTATATACTGTTTAGCCTTATTTCTTATAGAATCGTTAGTTAATAAATCATTTACAGTGTATGTAGTAGTACCTATTACTATATTGCCGTTTTCATCTTCAAAGAATTGTTTAGTCAATCTTTGTTGGATTTGATCTTGAGAGTACACCTAACTATTAGGATTAGCTACAGTATGTGTACCAAAATTAACTAAGAATTTTAACAACTCTTTAGGATTAATAGGCGTCTGCACTCCATTTGCATCTATATATTGACTTTGATTACTTAATACTAAGTCTAGTATAAGATCAGCTATTTTAGGAGAATCAGAAAATTTCTTATAATTAAGTATCACAGGTTTATTGTATACTGTACCATCATAATTAGTAGCTTTAATAATCCACGTAGGTTTACCCATAGCTCTACCGTTATACGACAATACTCTGTTTCTCAGTCTTATTATTCCTTTTCCTGCTGGACCTGTAGTAATACCTACTTCTGTATTTTCAGGAGTTATTTCATATGGATCTTTTGTTGTTAACCACTTAGATTCAGTTAACGGTCTATTTTTAGGGCTATTATCGCTATTTTTTTCATTAACAATAGAACCTGGAGTTCTACGTAATTGCGTAGGAACTACTTGCAAATTAGGATTAATCTATACTTGTTTATATAGTTCGATTATCTTGTTTCTAAGGTCATTTAAATTATTAGTTATATATTGCTGTTGGTTATACGGCAGCTTATTAAATCTACCGGATCTGTTAGCATATAATCCTTTACTAGTTCTAACAGCTGCAACATATTTCTTTCCTTTGTAATTAAAGATAGCGTATATAGCATCTTCTGTCTACCCTTGAGGATTAGTATAAGGTTTTACTTCAAAATATACACCGTTCTTTTCTACCTCTTTAATAAAGTCATCATTAGCGCTTACCTTAGAAAATTCTTCATTATTGAGGTAATCTTCCATTCCTTGAAATTTTTTATAAGTAACTACTGTCCATTTACCATCTGTGTCCTACGTTGTGTTACTTAGTCTATAATTAAGTTCGTGAGAATACGGATCTAACTATTGATCATAAGTTAAATCTTTAGTAATACCGTCGTTTGTCTTCGGTTCTGGATCATTAGCAGGAGCTGTAACATCTTTTGTAGTCTATGGTTCAGAATAAGCCGTATCCAGAGCCTACGCTGCATCCTAACCAACTAGTCCTCCTAACAAAGAACCAAGCGAAGGTAAATCTTCCATTTTAGCGGGTTCTTCTTCTTGAACTTTTTGCGTAGGTTCTGCTTTAGGCGCTTCAGATTTATTAATAGGAGTTAATGCATCTTGTTGTTCAGTTATTTTATGCTCTTTATCTTTGATCTAGAGCATTTTTTCATGTATATATTGTTCACTGGAAGCAATAAATTCATTATACGAAATTATCACATCTTCCTCTAACTGCAAAACCTATATCTTCTCTTTAATAGAATTTACTAACTCTTTTGCTCTAGATGAATTCCCATTAGTGTATACTTCTTCTTCTAACTAATCTCTTGTATTAAGTAGGTCTTCCCACAAATCAGCTCTCTAATCTTTAGAGAATTTAGGATCTTGTAATATGTTAGATGCAGAGAAAGTATTAAACTTTTTAGTATTTGGATTTATTTTATGATAAGCTTCCATTAAAACTTGTGTAGCTTCATTGTATGCTTGTCCATATATATTATCAGTATTTAATACTTGTTTGTTGTTCCCTCTTTCATCTCTTTCCTATTTGAAGTATTTTTTTTGAATCCACTCTGCTGCGTTTCTAGTATCAGTAATAGACTGAGGCTCTGTTTCTTTTGGTTGTTCTAGTTTAACAGGTTCTGTTTCTACTGGAGCAGAAGTATTATCTATAGGATCTGTTTTAATATCTTCACTTTCATCTATTACATTTTCCTCCTATTTTCCAGAATATGCATCATCTAATCTTTGAACAAATTCTTCATCCTTGTTTTCTACTCCTTTCCATTTATTTATTTTAGATCTAATTAATTTCTCATCTGTAGAATTCATTATGGAATAATTATCTTCAGCTCTATCAAGATCTAATTTAGCTAAAATAGCTTTCTCATATGTATCATTAAGATCTTGATGTACCTTAGGAACTTCTAACTATTCATCATTTATATTAATGTCTGACAAAGATGTTTTAAGATTATTATACTCTTCCTCTAAATATTTTATATTCTAATCTAATAATCTAGAAAAATAACTGACATCAGATTTGTTTACTTTAATTCCAGTATATTTCTATATTTCGTCTAATTTATCAGAGTTATTAAATACATTATTAGCTAACTTCTTAGATGCTTCTAGTTCTGCTTGCATCTTAATTAATAATCTAATACTACCTTGTTGGTCAATACTCAGATCTTTATTTATATCAAGAATATATTCTTGTACTTCGGGACTATATAATATATTTTCTGTTTGAGAAATATAATCACTATATAATTTTCTAGCGTCACGATACTGTTCATCATGATGCTATTTCAAAGACACAAAAATATCATAATCCTCAGTTCTAGGATCAATTCCAATAATATTAGCCTAATGTAGTGTCTATTTAGAAGTAAATGTGTTATAAAACTAATTAGCTCTCTTCTTTTCTTCTTGTATTACAGAAGAGTCTACTCCATTTATACTAGCTTGTTCTAAATCATCAAAAGCCTAATAAACAGTATCCCATTTCCCTTCTCGTATACTTTTACTATATTGAATATTTTTACGTACCTGATCTTTACTAGCTATTCCATCTGCATATAAACCAGCAAGAAACCTTTGACCCGATATTTGTCTATTAACAGGTTGAATAGAAGCTGCAGTACTAATAGCTCCGGTCATTATTCCTCCAAGTAGTGCTCCGCCTTTAAAGTTTTCTAGGAACTCTTCGTCATCAGAATATACAGGATCCCAAGGAGTTATAGCAGCAAAAATGGATCTAGCGCCTGTACCTATGTTCTTAGCCCAACTTTTTAATAAAGTCGGATCAGAATCAAAATCTTTATCAATATATCTCTATCCTTTAATATATTGGGTTCCTTCTTCGGCTCCTTCTAATGCACTACTTATTACTATTCTACCGCCAATATCCAATACCTGTTTTCTTCTAGTTAGTTTTGGTAATTTATTAACGTTATCTATTCCAAAAGATATTACATCGTCAATTCTATCTGCTAATTGTTCTTTTATAGTACCATATTTATTAGATATAGTTTCTGCAGCTTTTCCAGCTTTAGTATTAGCTAAGTTTTTAAGTGTTTTAAGCCCACGTACATCTCTAGCTATTTGATGTAGTGGGGTTATTTCTAAAAAAGTTTGAACAATATCGCTTCCAGATAAAGCCATATTGTCTATATACAAAGATTTTAATCCTTCTAAGTTCTATGTACGTAATTTATTAAACTTAATATTACTGACATTTACTCGGTTAGCAATTATCTAATCATACACAAAATCGTCATCCTCTACCTATTCTGGAGTATACTATCCAGAATTTATCATATTCTACTTAGCTTCTTTTAATACATCTTTGTTTATCTTATTTTTTTCTGCAGCATTAATCAAACCTTGTTTATAATTAGAATATATTTCTGCTTTAGATTCTTGATCTCTAGCATTAATGTTTCCACCTATAACTGCCGTAATACCTCCTAATGCTCCTAATCCACCTTTATTAGTAAGTATAGCTCCTATAGTTCCTATCAATTGTGAACCCAAACTGGATGCAGATGAACCCATAAGACCTGGCAATTTATATAGATAAGTATCTATATCAGTAAGATCCATACCTGGTAAACTCTTTTTCTAATTATAGTAATCAGAGTTCATTTTACTTTCCCAGTATTCAGTAAAGTTCGAATATTTCTTATATCGTTCTAATGCCTCTGCTCTCTTACCTGTAACAGTTTGGTCATCAAATCTATCTGTTCCAGGTAGTTTGCCATCTTCTGAACCAAGTAAAGTATCAATAGCCCCAATCTATTGAGAAGGAGTCATTTTAATAAGTTTGTCCGGATAAATAAAATCCTTAACAGAGTTATTATTAAAATCTCTGTTAAGTAATTTATCATAAGCACTTCTAGTTTCTTTAGCTCTCTGTTGCGCTTGGTTCATTAATTCCTGTATATCAGAATTAGATTCTTGTTTTAACTACTAATCTAACTGTAATATTTCATTTATAGCATTAAGATATTCTTTAGCTCCTACCAATGTGTCATAATCTTCTTGTAGATATACATAATCTCCCAATGCAGTATCTTTATTTGTCTGATTTCTTGTGAGATTCCAGTCATAAAAAGCGTTTGAAATCCAATCCTTGGCTGACCAAGAATCGGGAGTATCTAACTGAGAAGGATTAGACATAGCGTGTGTATATTGATCTATGTCTACTTTAGGACTTAAATAATTACTATAATCTTCTCTTCTTTGTCTAACTCTATCTACTAGAGTATTGTCGTATAACTTTTGCTTTGCCATGTTATCTTAAAGTTTGTTCTGCAGAATACATATAATTTTCTTTAGCTTGACTAGAACCACCTATTCCAGATTTTCCTCCTTGCCACTCTTGGTTAACCCTTTGCCAATATTCTGACGATACATCTTCTTTCGGTAATACTTTGTAACTGTCTATTTCATAAAAATCTCTACCATCTTCATTGACTATTTCTGTAACTTTTCTTCCTCCAAATATATTTTCTATAGCAGTTCTAATACTTTGTACAGTAGTTGGAAAATTAGTCTGTTCTGGTTGAAATGACGGAGAGTACAAACCCGTACTAATATATCTTGTTATTTCGTCTTTAGGTATTCTAATTTTACCGGATAAGGCAAAATTATCTCCTATTTTAACTATTCCGTTATCAGATTTAAACTATACATCGTTAATTCTCCCACTTTCAACTAATTCCTTTAATGGAAAATCACCACTTCTAAATGTTCCAGCTGCTCTTTTAATATCTCTAGGATTTACATCTGCGGCTATGTTAAAAATAGTTTCTGGAAATAAAAATCCTTCTGAGCTAGAAAAGGTAAATACCTGATCTGTAGTACCGTTTTCATTAACTATGCTAGATTTTCTTCCACCAATAGCTGTTAATAGAGCATCATCCTCTGTTACACCTATTTTTCCTTTTATCAAATCTAAGGATGCATTTACGCCCCTCATATATCCTTTATGTGAAAAGTTAGGGTTTCCTTTAACAGATATCGGTGAGAAGTTAGCTACTTTTTGAAATTCATCTCTTAAAATATGTTTATTAGCAACCTATAACATATTATTTTGATAATTTTCTGCTATTTTAGAAGCAGTAATTGCTTTTTCTAAATCTGCGGGATCGTTAGTTTGTGAATATCTAAGAGAGAATGCTTGTGCAGCTTTAGCATAATTCATCATAGCGTTCTATTTGTCGTCTATATTTTGTAAGCCTTTCTTCGCATCCCTTGCTATTTTACTATTTGGATATTTCGTAATTAAGCTATTTAAATATTGTTTGTAGTTGTCGAATCTACCACCTAAGTTTTTACTAGCTGTTTTATACATAGTATCGTTTAAAAAGTCTAATCTTGTAGGATTAGCTTTAACTACATCAACGCTACCAGATCCACTAAAAGATTTTTTAGCCATAGCTAACCAATATGGATCTATAGTTTCCTATTCTATTATTCTATCTCTCTAAGAATCCGCTATCATTGTAGTAAATGCTTCTTTTGCTGCCACTTCATCTCCACCAGAAGCACGTAACGCATCTCTATAATACATTTGACCTTGTGGAGTAGCTATTAAATCATTGAATCTGGCTTCAGCAATACCTTTTAAAGTGTCATAAGTAATACCCTATCTTTGATATTTAACTCCGTTCTTGTATATACTTGGTAGAGCGCTAGGCTTAAGATTGTCAAAATATACATTACTCAATTGGTTTGCATTCACCCATTCTAATGGTGATAATTCTGTCATAATACCTTTACTAGAAGTATCCCATAGATTAATGTTTATATCATCCCAATTTGGATTATATTTTCCTTGAGCTTTCAATTGAGCAATTATTTTTTGTCTAGCGTTGAGATTATCAGAACTCTATTTTAATTTGCTAAGAGTAGAATAATCTACGCTATTTATCATAGATTGTAATGAGGATCTATTTGCAGCATCTTTTAGATAATCTGGATTAGCTATCATCTAATTTATAGCATTCTAGAAATCTTCTTTTCCTATAGTAAGATCATAGTATTTCTGTGTATCTACTTGAGAAGGAGATCGAAATTCTCCAAATTTCTATAACTGATTACTAAACTATTGAGCTGCTTCATCTACTGCTTGTTTTTGAGCAGATCCTATTCTATATAACTCTCCGAAATTTATCGGAGCGTAAGTGTTTAAAAACTAAGCCTATGCGGCTTGATCATACATATTTGCTCCCATAATTATTTCTTTCTAAATTGTGACAATACTTTATTTAAAGTTTTACTATCATATCCAGCTTCCAAGAATGGACCATACAAATCTAACATTGCCATATCTCTACTCTTTTGGTTACGCATAAGTTCTTTATTCTATGCAAATTGGCTTAACTGTGCTAAACCAACTCTCTTAATATTTCTAGCAGTAGCTCTGCTTCTAGCATTATAATCTATAGCTAGATTACGTGCTTGAGCAAATTGCTGTCCAAGATTATTCATAGTATTGGCATATTCTGCTCTATATTGATTATCTGCATTATTCTTGTAAGAATATAGATCTGATATAGCTTTGTTAGCTGCTATCTGACTCTACAATCTATAAGCCATATTAGCTCCAGTAGTAGGGTTATATTGTGCAGCATTATAATTTGATACAGCTCTGTTTTCTCTAATAGCTCTCTCTGCTGGGGATATGTCATATCTTCTACCAGCCATTTGTTTCATAATAGCTTGTGAATACGGATTGTGAACAGAATCAAAACTTTCAGATTTAGCATTTAGATTAGAGAATACAGGAGCGAGTTGTGCTATATTAGAAGTTACATCTTCTATAGTTCCAAGCCAATCTACAGTAGGTTTATATGTATTTATTGGTTCTACATTAGATCCTGTTACAGATCTTGTTGCACTAACTGGTATATATTCATCATTACTTAGTCTATCTACGCTTTCAGATGATAAATCAAGTTCATTATTAAGTAAAGGTAAACCTAAGTCTGTAGACTTAGCAGCTGCTGGAGTACTACGTCTTTTATTAATACTTTTGGTAGTTGGAGTACTTAAATTTGTATTAGATTTAGTAGCTGCTGGAGCTGAATAACCTGTGGAAGATAGTAACCAATAAGGAGTACCTCCTCTCCATTCTCCGGTATTTACAGCTTTGTCTGCAGAACTAACCATTTCATTTAAAGTAGACGGTTTATAACCAAACGATTGTGTATTAGTAGGTACTTTAGTAGTGCTGCCAGTATTGATCTGTTCACTTGTATTAGCAGTTACAGGTTGAGCCTACCCTGGTGTATACTGTTGTTTATCATACACGTCTTCCCAATAGTTAAATGGTCTATAAAGTCTATCTGCTATTTGTACCAATTTACCTTTGTTATTAGCCGTAATAATGCTGCTACCGCCATCTTTGAACTTGTTAGTATTATTCTTTACTTTTTTAATACCTTCTTGTATACTAAATAGTTTATCATGAATAATCTAATCATTCATCTTATTAAGCTTTTCTGCGTTTTGTGCATATATATCTTTAGCTTTACTCTTCTTTTTAGACATCATTCTCTTACCCATTTGTGCAAATGTTTCTTTAGTACCTGGTACTTTTAACGTGTCACTTAATATTCTACTACCTTCTGGTAAATCTACTAAATTGCTATCAGTAGGTCTTCCTTTTTCTGGAACTTCTAACATATTACCGTCAGGAGTACTAATTAGTTCTCCATCATCTACATATGCTAAACTTGTTGGTATCTAACCGCCATAAGCCATTGTCTATACATCTTGGTCATATGTTTCAGCAATTTCTTGATCTACTAAACTACCAGTCTAAGCACCAATTCTATGATTTGCAGCTTTTACTTTTAATCTTTCATATTCTCTTCTAAGTCCTTTATTCTACCTAGCTCCTCGTATACCTGTACCTAATGTCATAGTAGGATCTTCATAGAAACCTTGTTCAGTAACTTTACCTTTCTTTCCTACTAATCCTACTCCAAGACCAGCTACTCCACCTACAATAGCTCCTACTGGACCAAAAGCAGAACCCATTTTAGCTCCTGTAGCAGCACCACCAACTACATTCTGTATTGACTATGATACCGCTTCTCCTTTAGTAGTAGCTGTGGATTCTCCACTAACCATATTAATCATACTACCAAGTCCTTGTGCTATATTCGCTGCTTTGCTTATTCCTCCTGCTATATTAGATAAACCGCTTCCTTCGCCACCGGATAATGGAGATTGTAGTGGAGAATTTGTCTACTGCTGTAATTGCTATATTTGAGGATTAACTAATTTACCATACGTATCAGTCTATCCAAAAGCTCCTAATTTTAACTATTGTGGATTATAACCACCATTAACAAATCTTTTAATTTTTTTACTTTTACGTTTCATTATACTAGTGAATATCTATAAGTTGTGTTAATATTAGGAAGATTGAAATTGTGCTGATCATTACAATTGAAGGTATAGTCACATATCAAGTATTTACCTCTTAATCTACCTGGATAAGATGTGGCATCATCATTAGTGGTCTCTCTTCCTATAGCAAATCTATAAGTATCTTCTCTATAATCTATAGCATAGCCTCCTTCTATATAATCTTCTAAGATAGTTGCGTTTTGATTTTTAGTTCTAAACGAAGCATTAATCAACATATCTTTTATATTAGTAAATTTACCACTAAAAAATACATTATCGAATGTCTTTGTTTGTAGCGGATCCTTATTTACTACTAGCTATATTCTAGACTACATGGTATTTAACGGAAAATCTTTAGTTTCCATTAATTTGTTGTTTTGTATGTATATTAATTTATCTGAAAATTTAATGTGTGATTCTGGGTTAAACGTGTAAAATGAAGTAAATCTCTAAGTATATCCATTAAATACTAGTACAGAACTATCAAAACACAATTGTATTTCATTAAAACTGTTATCGTAGAAAGCGGTATGCACTTTAATGTTTGGATTACTATTTAAAAAACTCTACACATACTTTTCTTTAGATAGCTTATGTACAGAATCAGAGTAAGAACATATTTCATTTTTATCAGTGTCATACCAATATAACGATGCATCTGAAGATACTATACTATTATCATTTGATATAGAAGAACCGTTATTTGTAGTAACATAGTCACATCTAGTAAGTACACCACCTGTACCCAATACTAAGGAACCAACATTATTATCCTAAATAAGAGATCTATCATTTACAGATGCTATTCCTAATGCTTGATCTTGCCAGAAAAATAATCTTCCTCCAAATGAACGCATATTGGTTACAGGTCCGTACTAACTATCTACCATCATATAATTAGCTGGTCTAAATTGTGACCAACTATCTGATATTTCATTAGCCGTTTTTGTATCAGAGTATATTATTTTATAAGGTTCTCTAAGATTTGATATAGAACTAGTAGAATCTACAACATACAATTTAGCATCTGGCTATATAGAGTAAGCGTCATTATACATATAATAGTTCTTAGGTTGATTTGCATAACCAAGAGAACCACCTCCTGCATCATTAACTGATAAATACGGATTAGAAAAAGTCATATCATCTGATCTACTAGTTGAAGAACCATATGTTAAGTTCAAATTAATAGTAGTTTCTATCAATATATAATCAGATATACTTACTTTACTGTTCCTACTTCCATAGTCATCTCCATAGTGCATTGGTATAGGAGCCGCAGTTCTGTGATCCCATACACACAGATATGTGTCTCCTCCAAATACATATATACTATTACTCTTTTCTTCTCCCACAACAGTATAACTAGACGTACTTATATAAGTAGAATTACTTCTGTTATTATATCCATTACCACCGTAAGGTACAGTATTTTTCTTTATATTTACTACAGGTACAGAAAATGGAGTATAAGATACTGCTCTAAATCTATCTTTCCAATGTTCCGAAGATTGAACTGTATTTATATCTACATTCTAGTGTCTTGGAAAATTACTGTTCTTTAATTTCAAAGCAGCGTTTCTACCAAAGTAAGCTCTCTTAGCGCTAGGCCAACCTCCCATCATATCAGAATCATTATTCCAACATACAGCTGCATTAATATACTATCTGTTATCTATAGTTCTATAATAAGCTCCAGAATTATTTAGTGCATCTTTGTACATTTCTGGGGTCGCTACTGCTTTATCTATTTCTATAGATACTCTATTTGGATATATAGAAGAGTAAAAACTGTGGTAGTGTTTTCCTATTATATTATTTACTAAAGCTTCATCATCATTGTGGCTAAAATTTTCTCCTATTAAGAAACAATTCTGAAGCATGTATATAGTACCTTCTGTATTTTGTTGCCTTTCTTTAGTAGATGTATCTGACAAATAAGTATAATCAGGACTGGCAAAATATTTTTCATATCTTATTCCATTGAAATAAGCCTGATCAAATCTAGACTCTAACCAATGTGATAAATCAATATAACAAGTATCTAAACCGTTTAATACTGAATCCCCAGAATAATCAATCTCTGGAGTCATTAAAGAAAACAAATCCCTTTGTACTCTCTTGTATTCAAAAGATATCCAATCTTCTATGCCAGGACCAGGACCTAATCTAGCGACGTTATAATTAGCATCTGATACTCCCAATGGTATTTTAGGTCTTATATCGTTCTCATTTCTTAACCAATCACCTACTGTCGACATTCTCCAAGGAAAGGAAGTAGTATCAGATAGTATTCCCTGCATCAATACAGTTCTATCGTCATAGGTTCTTTTACATCTTACTATCTCATATGCTTTAGTACCTGCTGGTATATTTTTAACTGTAAATTCTATTCCAATAGGTTTTCCTTCTGGGAAAGAATCATTCATATACCACGGACATGCTTCTCTTGAATGCGGAAACTTAATATCAGCAATCCAATAAACAGGAGTAGCTATATTACTGTCATTGTAAAATACTATTCCAAATCTATAAATTTCATCTCTTTGATAACTTTTAAATTTAGATGAGAAGTAAGGATCAGAATAATTATCATATCTGATTTCACGAACAGGATACTCTACAGTTCCTATTTGCTAATTGCTGTTTACATCATATATTCCCTATGATATGTAATTGTCAGTTGTCTGTCCTATGTTGACATTTTTAGAACTAAAACTTCCTAAACTAATTTTCGCGTATATAAATTTATAACTAATATTTGGTCCAGTACCTCCTAATACTTTAGGATTACTACCATCATTAAACTAGTATTTACAGGCGTCCTATTCAGCAAAATTATAGTCTCTTAGATTATAAGGATTTATACAATCATGCCTCTTTTTATTTAAAGACAAATCTTCGAATACACTGTCTATATTACTATTATTAGTAACAACAGATATATTCTAATTCGTATCTGAAGATTGTAAAATTAACTTATTGTTTTCAGTAAAACGGTAAGCTCTAGCATCGTAATCAGGTTTCCATGTAGCTTCTTTTATATCTGCGGCAAATAAGATATTATCTTTCTTTTCTATTGTACCTGCTGTGAAGTTACTACTCTTATAGCTATTAAATTCTTCAACAGTAAGAGTGTTCAATATCTTAGTACCAAAGTCCTAATAATTCATTGAAGTACTACTTTGTGGCAAGTCTACTTCATCAATTACATCTATAGTAGGTTGCTAAGAATTATCTGTGTATTTAATTCTTACTATTCTACATTTATCAAATAAGCCAGATATAACGTTACTTACATCAATATCTATTATTGCAGATTTACCAGTGTTAACATCCTTACCAACTCCTTCATAGAAATAATTATTATTAGTATTACTTGTAGTAAGATGCATTAAGTTACTAACAGGAGAGTAACCAGTACTAGTGCCTCTTTCATTAAACAGTTGATAAGCGTATTGTACTACTCCTGAAGTAAGCTATCCATTTGTGTTAAGCGTGGTTATAACAGGAGCTACTAGTAAAGTAGACGGATTAATATTTAAAGAATTAGAATTTTTAATATTACCTTCTTCATCTAATGTATCATCGTGATCTTTTCCTGGAACATATCTATCACTCATTATGTTTAATGTGCGAATACTACTTTCTCCATCTACAAAATATATTTTTATAATTGTATCAGATTCATAATTAGATACTATTCTTATTCTGCTGGTCTTACTATAACCTAAAGCTCCTTTTACAACTAATATATGTTGTAGTTCGGAAGTATCATAATCCCATATTCTATATACTCTATTTATATCTTTAGAATCAACTGTAAATATTACTCCATATTGATTAATAGTAGATGTAGCAAGTACTGTTTCATCTTCTGATAAAAAATCTCCTCCTGGAATTAGTTTTGCACTTTTTATATTCTGTAATACTCCACTAGTTCCATCTTTATCAGTCATGATACGTACATTCTCAGCATATCTGTATTCATCCTGTGGAATTGCTGTAATATCTACGTCTAGGTTCATTCCTGACACAAAACTATTTGTCTAAAATGTATTACTCATTATTTATTCTAATTATATAATATTTGCTCATCTCCAGTATTCTCAAAGAAAGTATCATGATCATCAAACTCTACATAGAGTTTATGCCAATCATTCTTTATAGATTCTATCTCATCAGGTCCAGGAAGCATAGCTTCTGCATAAGCAGATTTACGATAGAAATTCCAAGATCTCTTTACTGTATAGTATATTTCGTTAGATACCTATCCTTTTATCCATTTGGCATATAACAATTTTGTACCTACATAATACATCAACGCTTCCTTATAAGAAGCTAGGTCTGGTATCATAGGCATGCCATCTTCATCAGTGGGTATAGAGTGATAGGATAATTTAACCCAGCCACATGGTACGTTAACTGTAATGTAACCAGGCTTAGTAGAGTACTGCAGGCTAGTATTGAATGTAGCCGGATTACCTACTATAAGTCTGCCATTGCTACTAGGTACAGTATACTGATTTACTAAAGCATTAAGAGTTTGTTTAATATTCTGATCGCCATTAAGCATTTCTAACGCATTCTTGTCACTGTCCAAGTTAAAGATATTTTTTACTAGTGGAAGTAAAGCGTTATCTTGTATTAACATCTTAGGATCACATTCTTCACACTTTTTATATATACCAAAAGAGTTAGTTACTTTTCTCATCGGTAACCAACCACAACTGTTCTCAAATGAGAATGCAACTTGATTTAATCTATACAGATCACACGGTAATTTAGCCTAATAGTCACATATTTTCAAATTAGCTACTTTATGTTCCAGCTATTGTACTGCACCTATTTTTTCCATACCCTCACTAATCCATTCTCGAATATCTGTTATTTTAATTTCATCTTCTTTAAGATCATAATCAGCTATAATCTTAGCAATTATTTCTTTAGACGTTGTTAATTTATCAATCATTTGTAGTACCTCCATTTAGAACCATAGGCTGTTTTTCTTTTTCCTCGTAAACAATCTGATATGGCAGATCTATTATCTATATTTCCCGTATCTTTTGCTGCTTCAGCGATAGAATTGTATACTTTTTCTGTTCCGTTTTTATAAATTCTGATTACCTTAGTTCTTTTTACATTATCTTTTTTATATAACATGTTTGTCTTATAAGTATAAGACCATACAAATCCTCCTGCGCTTTTACATAAACCTGTACAGCATTTATTTATCAAACTAGGAGATATATTGAGATTTAATAGTTTAACAGCTCGTTTAGAATTTAAAAAGCACCCTATAAACTCTCCACACTTATTAAAACAATATACGTTTTTACATCCTTTTCCTATTCTATTTTTTATTGCCTTTTCGACTATCTCCGGATCTCTTTTCTTTCCATAATATAAATCATGCAATATTTTTTTACCTCGCTCTGACATCTTATGTCCAGTGTTTGAAGGGTGACTTGCTATTTTACTTACATTGTATTCCGGATTTAAATCTAAGTATTTCTATTCTAAGTATAATAAAGTGTCCCTTATCGGTGAACAGATCTCTAATATATTTACTTCAAAATTAGATTCTCCATATTTATCATAAGCTCGTTGTAACGTAACGCTGTGATGTTTCTACTTTCTCAAATGAGACCGATGCTATATTAACCTATCATAAAAATTGTTAGTACTACCTATATAAGAATGCCCATTTAAAACATTTTTAATTTGGTATATTCCAGCTTGTTTTGATATATTTTGAATATCACTTAATTTCCATGTAGTCATGTTCTCTATTTTTTATTATCTAAGCTAGTCTTCTTTTATTAGCTCTAGTAGCTACAAACTAATATCTAGTTTTATTAGTTAGTAAAGAGTCCTTTTTACTCCACAGATATCTGAATTTAAAGAAATCAGAATGATCATTAATAAAATACACAGCTTTTCCTTGTATAGCACTCTCATGATAATCTATTCTTAAACTTCTATTATCAAAGTTTTTAGGTTTCCTTTTTACTATACTAAGGTTTCCCAACCTACAAGGAAGTTTAAATTCTCTACTTTTTTCAATAACTTCTTCAGCTATGAACTTAAAGTAATCTGTTACTATTTGTCTGTATAGTTTATAGTCAATATCGTATACAGTATTTCGCTCTATATTAGATAAGTAAAACTAGTAAAAATCTATTACAGTATATGATTTCTTGTGTGTCATTGCTATTGTTTATAAATGTTCTACATATCATCTCTAGAGTTATTTGTCTCATCAGATGGCATCTTAGGCATAATATTCAATTCCTTACTAAAGATAAGATCCTTAATAGTAGGTATCATATGAGCTGGAGCTGGATATGGTTGATCTGGATCAAAGCATTCTCCCGCATCAAATGGATTTTCAAGAATCACATCTGCCTCTACCCATTCTAGTTGGTTATTGCCTCCTTCCACGTATAGTTTATTATTTCTTAAGTAGGCAATGTAGTCTTTACATGTATATTTTCTATACTTTTGATATTTCATCTTCGTTTCACTACCGATCTAAATCAAATTACCATACATATCCTTTACAGCAATCAAACCAGACTTAAAGTGAAAATCAATCAATTTAGGTATTTCTATATCACTAACATATTCGTAGTGACCGGGTATACATTCTATTCTATTTAAATGTATACACTTAATAGTTTGAATATACATCGGATTAACATCTCTTCCCTTATCTATGTCTTGTTTGATTAACATAGCTCTATAGTTATTAATCCACTGTTCAATCTATATCCTACTAATATGTTCTGATTCTGATATATTGCTATTGCGCAATTCTAGTAATATATCATCAATAATAGTATTCAAAGTGTTTAATTTCATAATGCATTATTTATTAAATATACCTATAACGCATTTTAAAGCGTTTCTAGACACTTTATGTTATATATAATACAATTGACGGCCTAATGTAATAGCGGTTGTCTAAGAGGCTTAAAATAAAAAAGGCTAGTGTTTAACTAGCCTCATTCATTGCATTTCGCATATTCTATGGTAACATCTACTTCATTTGTGGAGGAACCATGCTACTTGCTTGTTTTATCAGATCTTTTAATTCTTTTACTTCGTTTTGTAACTCCTATATTCTAGGGTCTTCTTTCTCAGGTTCTTTATCTTCAAAGTCTAATTGTTTAAGTATTCCTTCACATTTTACCATTTCTTCATCATACTTAACCATAGCTTCTTTCTTAGCTTTGTATTCGTCATAAGTAGCTTTAACCATATTAATAATTTGCTATTTATCTGTAGCTACTGTTAAACCTATGGAATTATCTGTTACTATTGTTTTATTTTCTTCTACAGATAACTTTTTTGATTCACCGTCACAGCTTATAACTATGTCAACTAATTTCTTCCTAGTCTAATTAGGCATTGGAAACTGTTGTGGTGGTAATTGTTCTTCGTATATTTTAGATACGTTAGTTACTATTCCTTTATAGTAAGTAGTGCTCTTCTTGAAAGTTCCAACTACTTCTAATACGTGTATCGGTTCACCGACGTTTAATTGAGAAAAAGTATTCATAATAAGTATAAGGATTTAAGGGCTCCGAAGAGCCCTGTTTTTATTAAGCACTTGGAGTGGCTGCAGCAACTATATGGTTCATTACTTGGAATATTCCACAGCACTTATTATAATAAACTAAATATTTATTACCTAATGTATATAATTCTAATTATGGCACTAGAAATGAAAGAATTGGAAAAACAGCAAAATACAATATGAAACAATGTAAAATTACAGATCAATATGATTTAAAAGGTAATTTCATAAGACGTTGGAATAGTTTAGAACAAATCTACAGAGAATTAAATTATAATAAATCTAATATATCTAAATGTTGCTCCAATAAAGCAAAAAGTGCCTATGGGTATGTTTGGAAACACCCCATTATGTAATTTCAACTACTCTGGAATCTGTTACTTTTATCAATGGATTTGAATTTTTTATAGTATACTTTCTGACACGATCTTTTTTCCAATCAAAGTGTAAGAATCTCTAGAAGCCATTTTTATACTTATTACGATACTATTTTTTTTCTTCTACGAACAATATTTGTGAGTTTCTTAAATCTAATATGGCTGTTAAGATTGAGTCTTTTCTTTCTATTGTGATGGTAGTTAAAGGATTTAACTTTAATTCTTTCTTAAAGTTCACATCTTTAGTTATTATCTATGTTGTGGCAGTGTCCTTCATTTGTGTATTGATTACTTGTACCCACTAGAGATTCTTATCTTTGATTTTTAATTCTTTCTACACTTCTTTGGCAGTCTAAAGTAAACTGTCTTTAGTATTATTTAAGTCTGCTATACTTAACTGAAGTGTTCTATTCTATTCTTTTAATTTGCCTGTTAAACTCTGATAATATTCGTAATTGTTTGTAACTTGCCCTAATTCTATATCTAGAACCTTAATTCGCTTATTCTAATAAAAACAAAAGGCAGTCAAACCAATTATGATAATGACTGCCAATTTACTGAGATAACTCTTAATAGCTGATAACATGTTATTTTGTCTTAAATTCTGGTAATATATACTAGATCGCTAGTGCACTGGATCTAGACATTTTTTCGATAAGTTCTATATCCATATCATTATTAAAGTTATGAATATAACCTATTACTATAGTACCTATCCAATTATTCTTTTCGTCTGATAATCTTCTAAGAGCAACACTGTGACAACCATTGCTCGTCATTATAGACTTTATTTTATCATCAAGCTCAGATGTTTCAATACCTTTAATAAATTTATATTCTGAATTAGCCAAATCAGATACAAATCTAGCTACTGATTCAATCTTTATGTCACATAAACTATCTCTTACTGATGATACCCCATATTGCTTTACTTCCAGAGTAGCAGATATATACATTTCTTTATACAGAGGATGTGGTTGAATTAAATATACTCTATCTGCTTTTAAGAAATATAGTAATTCCCAAAGTTCTCCATATATAGTAGCTATGTTACCAGCTTGTTTAACATTGTTACTATGTTCTTCCTATTTCCATTTCTCTATCTTATAATCGGTTATCTTATTTTTAGTATACTGATTATATGTAAACCATAGAGCTAATATTGAAGCAACTCCTGAAAGTATTTGAGGTAAGAATTCTAGAAACATCTGAAATAAAAGTTAGTTAAATAAAAAAATCCTGTACTTAGAATGTTATAAGCCAGGATCTGAGAGATATCTTTGAAACATATATATAAACGCATGAATATAGTTTAGGTTTTATTATCATTGTTTATACTGATGTAATCTAATAGCTCTTTATATTTTGTTACTTTACTAAATAAATTTCTTCCATTACAATATTTAATCCAACCTATATAACTACAGATTTTCGCCAAGGGGCAAAGTCTTCTCCAACAGTATCTTTAATCTCTTTAGTTATTGTTAGGTTTCAGAGCACCGACAGAACCAGCGGCAGAACCAAGCCCACCGCCCGACGACGCACCAGAACCCGCCCCACCGCCCAATGAAGGAGAACAACTTATCTATATTTCTAAATTATTACGGTATATAGATTAACCGAGTACCGGCATCGCCATAAGCATAACCAAGCCCAAAGCTAGAAATCAAACCGAGCAAGCCCGTATTCTCACCAGAACCCGCGTGACCGCCTAAAAGCAAGGTTCTATTTGATGTACCATTAGTTGTCCAATTATAATCACACCAATAAGTTAATGTGCTCGCACCATAAGTTTCATCTGTCGGTGGATATAAATCAAACAATTCATTATATATTAGTTTCTTTTTATATCCTTCTTTAACAGTAGTACTGCATTGATATGTATAATCTGATATAGAGGTAGAACCAAATTTAGTTAAATCATCAATAGTATAAACATCATTATTACCAGTCTCTGCATTAAAATGTACAAGTTGATCTATAACATTCTTCTATACATGACCAAATGGATTTTCTATTCCTCTATAAGTTGGAACTTTAAATGTTTTTTGAGTAACTACACCTTCTGCGTTACTACTATCTATAGTAAATGTAGTAACTCCTGTATTATTACCATGTTCATCAGTAGTACCACACGGAACAAAGTTATAAACAGTAGAACCATTTACTTGTACTGTAGAAGTAGTAACCCCATCTCCCAATCCACCTTGATGATAACCTTCTTCTGTTAATTCTGCATTAAATTCTTTCTAGCTATTAGTACAAGCATATTCTACCAAATAAAGTATAGTAAGTATCTTATGCGCTTTATACGTATACATATTCCAACAATTACTACCTGATTTATTCGCTCTAGCTCTCTATTGCATAGTAGTTCTACCAAGATTAACTACAGGAGTAATAGTACCGTTGTTTATGGATTTTAATACATTATCAACATTAGAAGCTTCATATGCAGATATGTAAAACTTTTCTACATGCTATGCTCCAGGAATATGTGGGTCAGCTGGATAAAGATTAAGATATACAGTAGTATCATCTTTCATACACTTATACCAAAATTCAGGTATTTCTACCATAGTGTTAAGAGTAGTATCTCTATTAGTTCCATCCTCATACTTAGTTCTATCTGTAGCATTCAGATATTTAACCACACCGTCTGCAGTAATAGTACAAGATTTCATCTTGGAATGTATAGGCAATTCTTTATGCCAAGGCATGTAACCAGTTCTAGTTAGTAATGTATTCTGAGGTTCTATAGGAAAACTAACACCATAATAGTTAGAAAACACATTTACATCACCAAGATACGCTGCTATAATATTTCTATTTCCTAGTTTCATATTATTCGTGAATTAGATATAATGTTTTAGAATCTTTAACTGATAAATCATTGTATTCAGCCAATGTCATATAAACAATGTTAGATACTTCATCAGAAACTACACAATTACTAAGGTCTACGTTTTCAGATAATTTATCCCATTCAGCAGGGTTAGCTTTAGTACATACATAATTAGCTCCTGTATCAGTTAAGTTGTATACATCTCCAATTACAGCAGTTTTAGGAAGTGCAGCAAAGTTAGCTACTGAACCTTTAACTCTATATACTGAAGATACTTTACTATCTACTTGTGCTTTAGTATAAGCATCTGAAATACCATATCCAGATAATGTAGTAGCCTTATTAGCTTTATTAGCTAGTTGCTTCTCCAATTCTTCTACTTCTTCTGAGTTACCAGTAATAGGTTCCCATGAAGAACCCGTCCAAGTTTTAATAACTCTACCTGTTGGATCTTGACCTAAGTCAATCCAATAAGCTACTTCAGTTGCTCCTGGAGCAACAGTACTAGCTCTAAAATTAATTTGTTCTCTCATATTTATTTAATTAAACTTATTATTCTGTTGCACTACCTATAGCTTGCCAGAATACTGTACAACTTACATCTGATTTTATATAAAGGTTCTAAGCAACAACGCCAACTTGCAAAATAGCAGAATTATTATTCGCTCCTGGAGTTGCTGTAGCGTTAAAAAGAAAATTAATTGGTTTAGGAAGAACAACAGTAGCAGTAGTCTCACTGGTTACATTTATTGTTCCCCATTGTATTATAAACCCTGTTTTCCTATCCCACCAATAACCAGTTTTCTTAACATCTGCTTCTATTTCTTCTGTACAAGTTACAGGATCTTGTTTAGTAATCCAAGTACTTAATATTCTATCATATGTAAGAATTTCTTTATGTACAGCTCCTTCAGCCGCTACTGTCAGTGTTAAATCATCTCCACTTCCTTCAGAGAATGCACCATCAAGTAAACCTGATACATTTACTGTTACAGAGTAACTATTCCCACCTCCAATAGTACCGTCGTAAGCATAGAATAAAGAAACGTTTTTATAACCACCTTTGAATAATGATATCAATGTTTTTTTATCTTCAGGATTTATCGTAACTATTTCTCCTCTTTCGTATTTAAACAAACGCTCCGTAGTAAGTTGTTTAAATGTTATACCAGATCTAGTTGCACCAGATTCCTTCTTTGTAATAATACTTGCTGTTGCTGTAGGAGATCCTCCTCCTGCAGGAATAGTTAACTGTATCTCAAAATAATATACTTCAAGTTCAATACTACTAGTAAAAGATAACCAAAAATCATATTTATTTTCTTTATCCTGTGACGGAGTATATATATCACCGGTATAATTCAATGCTACTCTTTCTCTCCAGTCAGATTCAGAGGTAGCATTTATTCCGCAATATGTAATTATACAATTAGCATAATTACTTTCATTACTTACTAATTGTGCTAGTTTGTTTGCATCAGAAGGATCTAATGTTAATAATGTCTTCCTTTCACGGTCTAACATTCCCGTAGTATTCAGTGTTATCACAGTAGGTTCTACTTCAGGTGTATCACCTTTTTCACCTCTAGACGGTTTTCCTGTATCTTCATCACCTAAAAACCAGTTACCATTACTACCGATAGTAGGAGTGATACCATTCGTACCATTAGTTCCAGCATCACCTTTAACTCCAGGATCTCCTTTATCACCTTTATCGCCTTTAGGAATACTAATATTACCACTACCAAGTAGGTTTGTATTATTTACTGTTTTAATACTAGTACCACTTACTAATAAGTCTTGTTTAGTATTTATTTTTTCTGTAATGACTTTGTTCTATACAGGGTTAGTAGACGTAGTAGATAAAGTATCATCCACAGTAATAGAAGGGCCTTCTCCTTGAATCTATAAGTTACCAGAACCTAATAAACTATTACCATTAATAGTTTTTATATTCTATCCACTAACTAAAACATCTTGCTTACTACTTAAGTCTACATCTGAACCAATAAACTTCCAATTACTAGTTGAACTATAATCATCATCTAATAGTAGATATAAACCATTCTTACTATCCTCTGGATCATTAACAACTGATACAACTAAACCTGCGCATGCCCATTGCTTACCATCTTTAGAAGTCCAAGTAGAATCTAAAGTAAGATCAGAAGCAGGCCCTTCTATCTTTGTTCTAGCGTCTAATACTCCGTTTACTTGTGGTTCAAAGTTATTAGAGTAAACATTTGTTCCGTAATTTCTCATTTGTTATTATGCGTTTGTAAATGTTAGTTTAAGCTTAATACTACCACGTTTAGTAGAGTTCTTATTGGTTATCTTATTATAGCTTACTCCATTTATTTGAGTTGTTTCTATATTCCAATTATTAGCTAAATCGTCATCTTTGTAAGTATTAGAACCAGTATCAAAGAACTCCATTTTAGTAGCTGTTTTTTTAGCAGGCAACCACCATACCCATCTATCAGTACCTTCTGCATCAAATGTATTTTCAGCATAAGTAGTATCACTTACAATTATAGTTTTCTTCATAGATGCCTAGTCTAAAGTACCTAAACCAGCATAATAGTAGTAACCGGCCTTAACTGTGTAATTACTAGATACACTACCTGCAGGCAATGGAGTACTATAATTGTTACCTTTACTATCTTTAGGTTGCGGTCCTTGAGCATAGTTAACTGTTATACGATAAGTACTAGTGCCCCAAGGTAAAGTGGTAGGAAATGTACTAGGACTATATGTATGACCTGTTTCATTACCTGCTCTACCTCCCTATGAAGTATCTCTAGTTCCATCAGGATAAGTAATCACAATAGAACCTTTGTTAAAAGTATAACTGAATGAAGACAATGTAGGTCCAGTAGTTCCTACTTCTACTGTTCTACCATTAGAACCCCAAGAACTGCTAATAGACACAGAAGGACTAGTAAATGTTGGATTAACTGTAGTAAATAGTATCATATCAAAGATCTATGAGAAAGTTTTTCCTTCTAAATCTGATAAAGCTTTACCATTTATATCATTCCAACTTGGAGCAGCTTTCATGCTCTTACTCTAGAAAGATGACTAGTAAGTAGCACTACCAATTTCAGATTTTAACGCATATGTATTAGCAGCTTCTGCTTTAGTCAAATACGGTGTAAGGTCGACTTCTGCTTTATATTCACCAAGTAATTCCCAACTATTGTTTACCCATATATATTCTTTAAACTTATTCTGAGGTCCACTCTAATTATCTGCTAACAGATATATTTTATTTGGGTTAATACTACTAGAAGGAAGTTGAGTAACAACTTCATATAATGTAACATCTAATGTACTGGATATAACATTACCTACTATTTGAATACCATCTCCTGCTGTGAGTTTATCTTGTTTATTCTATAGTAATTGGTTAACCCAATTTTCAGTAGCATAACCAACTAACGATGGTATTTCGGGAGTGTCTTTTAAATCATTATAAGAACCACTATAACTTACTAAAGCAAATACAGGCTTATTCTCTATATTCCCCCAATCTGGAGTAATATCTATATTTAATAGTTCTTCTTCTATTTCATCCAATCTATCAAATACATCTGTTAATGATCCTTCTAATACTTTTAATCTAACCCACTTGCCTTCACTGTTATATGTTTTAATACTACCTCCAAGTGGATCTTCATTTAGATCCACCCAGTATAGTGTTTCGGCAGGATTTGGTTCTATATCACTTGCTACAAATTTAACAAATCTTGTCATATTATTCTTTTTCTTTAGTAGTCCAATCTTCACCTGAAAGTAAAGTTTCTAATTCTTTACCTTCATAAGTAGGATATGGATATACGATTTCTATAACTTCGTCTTCTCCAATCTCCGGTAATGTTATTGCAGATGGAAATAATAGTTCATAGTTAGCTACTTTCATTATTACTTCTGTTCCATCTATGCTTTTTCTAGGAGATAAATGTAATTCATTAAGTACTTCTTGTGGTACTTCATTTAATTTTTCTATGGGAAATACGATATATTTCATTGTTTTTTAAGTATTAATTTTTTTATTAATAAATCATCTGTATTACCTTCAATACCTATAATATCATTCAGCTCCTTTATTTCTTCTTCATTAGGCACATCGGGGAAGAGCATAAATTCGTACATAGACATATCTGCAAAGCCACTATTTGAAGCATCGGAAGTTCTACTAATACAAACGTCTCTCTCATCACTTAAATCTAAATTATCGTAAATACCTGTAATATTATGAGTGATACCTTCTAAATCTTGAACTAATACAGATTCATTCTTTATTCCATCTATATAAGTGACTTTATTATATGGTTTATAAGCAACAAATGGTAATTGGTCTCGTGAAATTGAAATTCCAAGTCCACCCCAATTAATACGTTGGTCATATGCCATAGCGATGTTATTCTTATATCTCCAATTCACTTTCATAAGTAAAGCTTTACCGCCATGCTTAATAGTAGGAATAATGATATGGTCATCCGTTCCATCAAAGCGAATACTACCGTCCTCATTTGCTCCACTTTCTTCCGTGTAGGCGAAGTTATTCAATCTACCATGATTCCCTTTACCTGTCAAGTCCGGAATGTAGCCTAGTATCTTGTAGCTAGAATTTGGAATCCTCAACCTATTAGGCGACAGGATACAGCTCGGCTCATTGGCTTTTAGGTAGGTACGTGCATTATCAAACACCATAGACTTCTCTACCTTTATGATAGTGTTTGGGTAAAGCGTTACACCATTATACCGTGTCTCGGATACAGTATATAGCTCCGGTAAAAGGTTGGCACTTCCTACAAAGACTATATCACTGCCTACTTTCAACTTATCTCCCCAAGTGATAGTTTTACCATCTTGTTTTAGATTAATTATTGCTGGATAAGGCTGTACAATATCCTCGTATCTGATGTACTCGTCAATCGTGATGTTTATCTTTTGTGGAGACTTCTTAATACCACTTAGAACTACATCATAATATTGTCCTTTACGGTCAATATACACACTCTCAAATTGACTGGAAGTTAAACTAGTAATAGTATTTATATCATAATTATTTAAATATAGATTAGCTTTAATAGTAGCTCCTATCTCAACATAATCTCCGGGATAGATTCTCTTAGTCCATTGTTCATCAAAGAACTCTATCTTATCATAAGGGATATTACTACTAATAATCGGTCTAAACTCCACCATATCCGGATACAGCGTACCCAACTTATACCTCTTTAATTGACGCTCTAGCAGGAACTCGGAGAGGGAGTAAGGGAAAAGCAAGAACATTTTAATAGCAACGTTGGCATAGAAAGAAAAACTACCTCTGGGAAGGCACAACCGTAGGGTAGACCCATCTATTGTTGCTTTCGCATCAATAGGAGTACCGCTATATGAATATTTAGATTGATATACTAAACTTTTTTCATTATAGCTTTGCAGAATGTTATAAACAGGACTAAACGTATAGCTTCTAAGTTGTCCAGCATTACTAAACTCACAAGCAAAAGCACCCCAGTCATTTGTATGACCTTTGAATGCCAAACATTGATTTTTATCCACAGGGGAAGTAATCCACTGTCTTTCGATAGCAACTGTATAATCTTTTAAAATTGGAAGATTCTCAACATTTCCGTAATCATCAATACCATCAGATACCAATGCTCCTTCGTAGTCAGGGATTTGCTCAATAGTTATATCACAATCACCAGTATAATATGGAACAGTGAATCCTGTATAATAGGTTTTTGTGGTTGTAGTACTCGCAGGTAATTCATAAATTCCATCTCTATCAACTTCAAGTGCTTCCCAAACATCATTTTCGGCAATATATCTATATACTAAATTAAATGATTGAATCCCAGTAATTTTTACTTTCATAGCATTCGCTCCTTTCTTAGTATATAAAATAGCGTTACCGCCTTTTATATTAGTAATATGAAGCTTATTGGAAGTATATGCAGAATCAGCAACGTAAGATTGAGGTGTCCAAGTATTAAAATCTACTTCATATTTACCAATTCCACTACCTAGTTTCTTAGCAAAGTTATACAGTGTCATATCATGACCATTTCCACTAAAGTCTTTCAGATACCAATCCGCTTCAGGAGTATCATTGCTTAGACCTTGTTTCTTTACATCATAGTATACATCCGGTTTAACATGCTTGTCCAAATTGAAGTAGGATATTACCTGATTGATTTGGTCGGTGGTTAATGCTATCTTGGAAATGATTGTCCAGTACCAAGCTACTTGAGATACCTCCCCAATAGTCCCATCATTAAAGCAGTACCCTTCTACGGAAAATTTACCATCTATACGCGCAGTGCCACCCGTGTCCATGCTATAATCTTTCCTATCTCCTAATATGTCATTAATACTAATCCTATTTTTAAAAATGTCAGAAATGTCAGTAATTTTATAACCATAAATTCCACATTTACCTTCTGTATTAGATATTACGTTATTGCGTATATACCCATTTTGAAAAGGTCGTATTTGGTTTGTATAGGTAAACTTCTCATTTTCTAAGTTAAGCATCATACTCACCACCGTAATCTCGCTGCTTCCTCCCAACATTTCCTTAACCGTCTTGGTGGAAGTGATTAAGTCGTCTTTACCGTCAGTGACGAAGGCGCCTTGATGAGAGGGGATTTGGGTGATGATAGTTCCTTTATCTACACCGTACCCATATAATCCTCCTAATACTCCTGTGCTATTTTCTAAAGTATTGTAAGATTTTGGTAAAGTAATAATTCCATTATTTGCTTTTATAGTTTCAGGAGTAAATGATACTGATTTTTCTATTCCGTTATTATCTCTATATGTATAACCAATATATCCCTTAGTAATATTCTCTACCTTTGCATTAAAACTTTCTACATCAGTTCTTTTTATTTCATAATTATATTGAGCTTTAAAAAGAACCTCACTATGATTAATTATTTTGTTTCCTATAATAGTGCAATCAGTAATATCATTAAAAATAGTAAAATCCACTTCATACTTCCCATACCCGCTATTAAGCTTGAAAGCTGCGTTACTTATGATGAACGGATTGTCCGGGTCAACCAAGTTCTTGATTACAGCCCTGTCAGGGTCGTTATTGCTCTTGCCGTCACAGATACAGACGGCAACCAAAGAAGCTAATACTTCCGGGTCGATGTAATCTTCAGATTCTCCCTCAACAACGTCTAAGTTCCATTCGCCTAATACAACATTACCTCTACTAGTATATAAACTTATTCTTACTAAAGAATTTGAAAAAGCTGACAAATCTATTTCATTAGTATTGTAGAAATACTATTTCTTGCCTATATCACCATGAGCAATAGTTTTAACTTCTATATTACCTACAAATATAGCAGGTTCCTTACCAGAACCTGTTTTCGGTTCTAGTCTACCGTTTATATTAGGGAATACATAATATGCCTAAGGATTGATAAATAAAGGTTTATATAAAATTGTTTCCATCCGTATCTACTTCTGTATTACTTAATAGTAATAGTTATGTTTTCTTTTCTATTTACTGCTTCTAGCATCTTATCATAAAGGGATTTAAACGTGGCAGTACTATTAGTCACTTTACCCACCGCATTGTTCTAACCAACTAGTAAGCATCCATCCGTATCTACTTCTGTATTACCTATGTGTATCAATACTCCAGAGTAACCGGGTACATCAATTAATCTAGGTAGCTTTCCATTGCAGAATTTATACTGTTTGTACTTACTAAATTTAGGAGATACAATATCTAAAGTAACTTTATATGTACCGGTAGGTATAGCAGTCTTACCGTATACTTTAGCTTTCTATATATCTTCTAACGGCATATCTTGCGTAAGTCCTCTGTCTGTATCTTCAAGAACATTGCAGAACTTAACACCATCTATATACATGTTACTTATAGTATATGTACTCTTTTTAGCTATTCTTTCTGATATTATATGCATAACTTCAATAATAATATTATACCTACTTGAATTGCTTGACCAATCATACCACCAATCATGGTAGCTATCCAATCTAACCAGTCCCATTTGTTACCATATTGTTTATCTTTAAATTCCATACCTGTAGCTAAACCAGCTACAAATAATATGGTAAACAGAGCACCTGGTACTATTGCGTACTTCAGGTGCTTCATTCTATTACTTACTTTTAACCACTTAAACATTTATTCCATTTATCATAGTACCCATTAAATCAGCTGCTAGGTTCATACCAAACTGTTTATCATCATTATCTATTTCACTTACTTTAGCTAGTATGTATACTTGATATAGGTAAATCAGTTCAAGCAGTTGCCTGTCCGTCAGCTAATTCAGGTTCTCCATCGAATTGTTCTTTATTAATTATATCATCTAACTCTGGTATCAAAGCTTCTTGTACTACAGCTAAGAAACTAGTTAATAGTATCTGTTTAATTGCCTTTGCAATATGACTGTCTACATCATGTGAACCATCAGTATATATTTGCTTAGCTATTTCCAATCCATCCTTGTTTACTGCTGATTTATATAGTATTGCAGCTAGATCTTTAGAAATATCTACTGTGGTTTCATTACCTTCTATATCTTTAATAACTACGTTTGTAAAATCTATATGCTTCATAATATTTAGTTTAAATAACTATTTAAACGTTAAAATCTGCAACAAGTACTACAATGGTTATATTCTTTACAAGTAGGTAACAAATCACATACAGGTTCTAATTTCATAGGTATATTACTGCCCATCTGTCTCTTAGAACATTCTATTAGATGATTTAGCATCTATCTATCCTGTACTAATTCTACTTTAGAAAGTAATAGTTCTAATTCATTAATACATATAGATGCTACTATATCTCTATTATTTACTATAATGTTGTATCTTAAATTATTCATTTGCTATAATTCCTTGAGTACCTTCTGTGTCAATAATTCCAATGCTAAACTGAGCAGAGTTTAATATTCTAAATGTAGGAGTGCGTTTACTAGCAGACATTACACCTGTGTCACGATCTGCTAAAAATGTAGGAGTTAATGCTAATTCTACATGAGTATTTCCTCGTAACGTTACACTTTGAGCCCAGTTGTAATCTCCATCTAATTTAAAATATACATTACTTACTCCACCAGGAGAATTTTTTAAACTACCTTTTATCTTTAATTTAGTTTTAACCTAACCTGAATTAGTAGGCTGTATTACTGAAACTGAATTATTAATCTTTCTAGTTATTTCACTAGTATCAAAGAACAGAAACAATTGTCTTCCGTAGTAACTTGAAATATCATTATAATCAAACTACAATAGTACGTCTATAGTATAATAATTATCAGAAGCCGGATCATGTGTATAGTTCTGTAGTACAAATACTAACCAATTACCTATTAGTTTATTTAGGTTACATGTATATTCTGTATTTCTACTAATAGCTACTTTAGTAATTTCGTTGCTGATGCCAGTTTTAATTACACCTTTTGTCATTACTGCTTCTCCAGTTAAACCATCTACTTGAAAGTTTGGAGTAGCAGTAGTAGTAAGTAGTTCTATTGTTATAGGTTCATTATATGTTATTCCTTCAGGTGGAGTAAATATACCAAAAGAAGGATATATATTCTTAGAAGAATCATTCAAATATGCGTCCTATGTAGGAATAATATATGTAGTATCATCGTAGAAACCTGCGGTTATAAAAGTACTCTTTAATTTATCGTAATAAACATACTATAAGAAATTTCCACTACTAGAAATGTCATTATAAAATTTCTTACAACCAGTTGTCTTTAATCTCATTCCAAGTAATTCCTATTTATGAGGAGGAACTAGATCAAAACTTGTATATTTAGTAGTATTTATACTATTAATAGTTATTTTATGAGGTTCTATTGTTATATCAATTCCTTCGGCAGGAGTATATGTCCATTCTGTGAAATCCGTAGTATAAGCTGGTTTATTAAAATTCTAGTAATCCTACCTATTGCTTCCAATTTCATCAGTACCCTACTGACTAAACATTTTATTATCACCAAATACAAAACTACCAAGTTTACCACCGTCTGCAATAAGTAAGTCTGTATATATTGCTTGATACTTTTCCATCGGAACCCAAGTAGCATCCTGACCGTGAGCGTTATAGTCTTCTGCAGGAGTTCTTTGTTCTACTATACCTTGCCACACATACGTTTTATTCATTGCGTAGTATGTACCGTTAGGCTCAAATAAAACATACGGAGACATAGCGTCAGTACATTTATATACTGTATTATCATTATAAGAACCCATGGGATAGATTATTCTACCATTACCACCTGGTTCTCCTTTTTCTCCCTTATCGCCTTTAATTCTAGCCCATTTGTAGTCATTAACATCTTCACTATCTAACTCAATGTAATCAGCATATGTACCCATATAATCGCCCGGAGTTTCTCCTGGTGCTAAATAATCAGGATCTCCAGATTCTCCTCTACCAGGTGTAAAGGTCAAACCGTTGTCATTAGAGTATTTAACGTGAAAGAATGTAGGTTTTCCATCTGGACCAGCAGGACCTTGTATACCTTGTTCTCCGGTTGCACCTTGTTGACCAACAAATTCTTTCCAAGGACTGTAAGCAGCAGGATCAATAGGAGCTTGGTTTATATTAGTTACAGCCATACCTATGTACTTATTGAACTCAGCACTCATGGGATTACCATCAGGATTAGCAGAATATCTAATATGAATATATTGAGATGTACCTGCGATACCTTGACTACCTTGCTCTCCCTTGTCGCCTTTGTTACCAGTAAGTCTAGCAGGAGCTGACCAGTTACGTGCCAATTCATCTTTTTCATTGATTAGAGCACTAGTCATCCATAAATACTCTCCGTCCTAGATAGTAACTACAGAATCACTCCAGCCATAAGGTTGTCTATCTGTTTCTACTAGTTCTGGAGGAGTATTAGCATCATTACTTTTGGCATATTTAAAATCAACATAACTATTAGTCATGCCATCTTCTGCAGTGCATTGAGCTGGATCTGACCAACTCATAACCGTATCAGTACTACCATCTACTATACCTGTTGACATCCACCATCTACCAATTGTTTCAGGATTTCTAAACCAACCGTTTATACCTACTGTTCCTGGATCTGGAACTGTAAAATTAGGTTTATCAGGAGTAGTATCAGATTGTTTAAATACAAAAGCATTGTAGTTAGGTTTTATACCTATTCCATCTCTACCTGCTACACCAGCATCTCCTTTCTCTCCTTTTTCTCCTGGATCTCCTTTCTCTCCTTTATCACCTTTTTCTCCCTTCTCACCGTCATTTCCTTTGATTCTAGCCCATAAATAATCTAACGGATTATTACTTGGTTCAGCAGTATCTTTATTAGCTGCTATACCAATATAGGCTGTATCAGCTTGCGGTTCATCAGTCATTTGATCTCCATATTGTGAAGGAGAATATTTAATCCAGTTATATCTAGTATAAGTATTATTTATAGTAGGAGTTGTTAGGTCTATATTCTTATTGTTAATAACTGCAATAAGTTTATCTTTATCAGAGTCGTAATATATCTAACCTTCTTTAAATGTACCAGCTACTCCTCTTTCTATGTTATACTTAAGGTCTAACCCTTGTGGTAACAATGTAGTATTACTAAGTACTACATTACCATTTTTAAGTCTGCCACCTTCAAAACTAAGTATGCTATCTGCTGGAATAGTAATAGTACTATCCTACAAATCAAAATCATACTATATTACATATATAGTATTACTACTATCGAAATCAGATTGAGTAAGTATATTTTTATTATTTACTATAGTCTTACGCAGTATTTTTCTACCCAATCCACTAAATGTTTTAGGATCGTAAGTTCTATCAGCAAATTTTAATACTAAATCATCTGTTACTTGTAAATCCTCTCCATCTACTGTAGTTACACTTATCGGCTACCAATATGATTCGTTTGTTAAACTAATATTAACTGGTACTTCTTTTATAGATATGAATGATCTATGTTGATCATCATATACCAAACATAATCTATCATATTCTTTAGAAGAATCATGCAGACCATCGCAAGTTAAAGTAACTTTACCTAATAATTTTGTGTATTCCATTCTAAAAAATTAATTCTGTTTCTGGTTTTATAAAATCTTTAACATCCGGTTTATCAAAAGTAATCTACTAATCTGTAGGATCTACTTCTACATTAGGATAATTAGCATAGTCAGATATTACTACTATATTACCCTAGTAGTCAAGAGCAACATATAGAAACTATTCTAATTTCTTACAGTTGCATTTATTATCTGATTTTGCACACACCATTGACACAACTATTACAGTTATTATCCTATCTATTATTATTTATACTAACGTTCAATAATTTAGCTAAATCCAAATAATACTGTACCGCTTCTTTATTATGAGAAGTAGCAATAGCCTATTCTAACAATTGCCTTTTAAAAACAATTAACATTATTAGCTGCATCTACTTATCGTCTAAGCAAGTGTTACAATACTTGTGTAACATACCAACTTCAGCATTATATAGTATATTAGGATCATAGTATATACCATCCGCATAATCGTTAGCATAATCTTCAGTAGTACAAAACATTTTTATATACTTAATGTTTTTATCTAATTCTGTTATTATGTTTGATTTAGCAAATAGTTCATATGTATATGAAGTTGTCACTTCTTTAGTCTCTCCTTCTCTAACTACTTCCTTAAATGTAAATTCAGTATTATTATACGTTAACACATAATCGTGATTATCTGGGCTATCACAATACAAATTAGCTACATTAAGACATTCGTCTATGTACAATACAATATCATTAGTATTTACTATTGATATATCTGTGTATACTATGAATGTCATAGTATCATCTTTTATGTTTACATTTACTATTTTATTCATAAGTCTAAATGAAAAAAGCGGGATAGGAAGGAATAATCCAACCAGTCCCGCCTATTTGTTTATACTATATTAGCAATTATTACGCTGGAGTAGTATTTGTTGCAGCGATGCCTGAGAATGTAGCCATTGCAGTTGCAACTTTAGCGATATTTGCAGAATCTACACTATAGATATCTGAAGTAATAGGAGTATTCTTGATGTACTGATTATCGTTACTCAAAAATGCATTTTCATTAGAAATAGTCAGTGTAGCATAAGCTGCATCTTCTACTGTCATCATGTCTTGCATTACCTGAGGATAAGCACCTGTGAATACGTGTCCTTCATAACCCATATAACGTACTTCTGCATCACGTACTTGTTTCCAGTAACCTTTACCAGGATTACCTGGAGTTTTAACAATAGTAGCACCTTTTACTGCTTCAGGTTGATTGCTAAGCAATGCTCCCGGAATAGTAACATACAATGAAGCTTCCATACTTACTGTAGAATATTCATTCAATGAATATACTCCATTATTATCATCTTTAGCTTTTGCTGTCAAAGTGATAACTGCAGCAGATGCAGAAGCATCAATTCTACGATTTTTGTGTTTGTTGATTTTAGCAACGATTGCAGAAGCCAAATCATCTGCAGTAGTATTAGCGGCAAATACTTCATAAGTATGAGTAAATTGACCCGGAGCTTCGTAGATATCTTTATATACTACGCGAAGTACATATCTGTGACCAGCAACAATTTCTGCATCAGTCAAAGTAATAACTACTTTATCCTAAACAGGAGCAACTGACTTAGTAGTATAAGCAATGCTCTTTACACCTTGTTTCTGAATAGGGTTACCCCATTTGATATCATAGATTTTCTTAGCAGAATCAATTACGCTTCTAACTACACCGAATTTAACATAAGTAGTATTGGTAATAGCTGCTGTTGGATTAATCAAAGCACCTTTGTCATTTACAGCTACCAATGCACCTTTAGCCAAAGTAGCAGCATTAATTGCGCCAGTTGTAGTATTAATAGTATTGCTAATCAATACTGAGTTTACGTGTTGTAACATAAATTAATTTTTAAAAAATTAGACATATTGCGCGCCGTCTAACATATTCGTTTTTCTACTTTCCTTATTTCAGATTTCCACGTCAAACGAACGCTAATTATTATTACTCATCCGAAGATGAGGCTTTAGCAGCAGAAGCAGCTTCAGACATATATAGTCTTACAGCTAAATCTACTACTTCCTGGTGGCATACTTTAGGGAGATCCTCATATTGTTTAGTAAGATTATCTCCCATATCTATGCCGTTTCTCAAGTAGTTCAGAGTGTATTTATTAATATCGTAATTACCATCAGTATACAATATAATACTGTTGATAGATTGTAATCTTACAGGTCTAGCCTGATTATGATGTAGGTGATATTCAGATAGACTATTTTCTAATATCCTATCTACATTCTCTATAGTAGCTTCTATAACGTCTCTAGTCTTTACTTTAATGTTAGGACATTTATTATCTACTATTTCTATTTCTACTTCTTCGCCTAGAGTGAACATGTAATCTGTAGGATATTCTCCTATCCATTTGTTACCTTGTCTTTCAAAATCAACTTTCTAGTAAGTAGTAGAACGTACCAGAGTTCTCAGTTTATCTGATATCTCTTGGTTTTGTTGAAATACTCTATACAACTGCTTTATATAATCATCTTTAGCTTTATTGAGATAATGAAATATAGTATCTGAAGTAAGTTTAGTATTTACATTATAACCAGGTACAGAAGCTATAAGACTTCTTTCAAATGAAATTTGCATTTCTCTTTCTGTCATAATTATTCAGATAATTGGTTTAACTATAACTTAGATGAAGTTCTCTAAGATTCAATATTCTCTAAAGCTAATACTACAGCTCTATTTACTACATCTTGCATAACATCGTCCGGTAATTCTAATTCACCATCTGGATTAGTATAATCGAACTAAACAGGTTTCTTAATGTATGTAATATTAACTGCATATCTATTATTAGACGGTTGGTATTCAGGAGTTTGCATTAATATAGGATCTACATATATTAACATATTGTTATCCTCTAATGTTGCAACCGGAGTATCTACCCACGGTATGTTATTATAAGTCTACTTAAACATTCCAGCAGTATTATGATCAACTAATAGGCAATTAGCATAACTATTACCATACTTTAGTACTACTCCTATAATAGATACTCTTTCCCCGTCTTTATGCACATTACTTAGTACAAACTCATTATATGTTGATTTATTAGCTACTATGTTCTCATCTGTCTTAATAAGTTTATCTAATTCAGACATTCTCCATGGAGTAGCTTCAAAACCTTGTTTTAATACGTTATTTCCACTTATCTTATTGCTTATAATATCATTCTAAGCCTGATTAAGAAATAGGTCAATTTCCTGAGGTAAGAATGCAGGAGCACCACCGAAAGCAACTCCCTGAGCATTCTTATCTAGGATAACTTTAAACTAAATATGTGCAGTACGATTATTCATTATTTAGACTTAATTTCATTAAGTATTGCCATATAAATATCATTATTCTTCTTATCTTTTAAGTAAGCAATTACATCTTCCAAACCATTACCAATCAAATCTGTACCAAAGTAATAGTTACTTCTATTCTTTCTAATGATATTCTTTGAAATAGCTTCTTCTATAACGAAGTTCATTTCCTTATTTGGGTTTTCAACCCACTTCATAATAAAGTTTCTAGGAGATTGTTCAATCTGTTCTGTTAACTTAGCTTCAATAAGTTCATTAGACATATTATCAGATTTAATACCATACAATCTCAAACATTTACGCATATCTTCAATAGACATCTTATCCATTTGTCTATAAGCCTCACGTTTGACTTTATTAATCTTGTTAGCTTCTTCAGCTTCACTATCCTTATTAATTATAACATAGTCAGTAGATGGTTTAATATTATTAAGTCCATCTGCTACTCTCTTATGACTCTTAAGGAATAAATATTGTAGTTCGTCATAAGGATTTTCAGTATGTAGGATCAAATCTTTTTTACCTACTCTACAAGCAAATGTTTTCCAGAATTCACTGTTATTATCCAATTTGCCTTCCTCATAACCAATTTCTTTTTCTAGACGTCTAGCCTATTCTTCGCTAAGACCTGTATAACGATTGCCAGATCTAGTCCAATAAGATCCAATGTAATCGAAACATGTGGGCCATTTTGTAATCCCGGTCCAAGGATTTGTTTTAATTATTCTAACGATTACTTCCATAATTATTTAATTAGATTGTTCAGTTAGTTGTTTTTATATTTCCAGATATACTTAAGATTTGAAATAGATCTAGGAGTTAATTTACCATATTCTCCTTTTAATTGTCTTTGTATAGATCTTCTATCACAACCAGTAGATCTACTAGCCTCTATAATAGACGGAAATTCAGCAATTATCTCACCAGTATATTTATCCAACTGACATACTGCTTTGGCTATTTTCATGCCATTCTCTCGTACAGTTTCTAATTGTTTTCCTTCTAATTTAGAACCTACCAGTTGCTCTACTCTAGCTTTTCTACAAGCTTCAGAGATAGTATGACCTCCTCTATCTTTATTATATCCTAATTCAGGATTTAGAGAATCTAATTTAGCTATCCAGTATATTTCTCTTTTATCAGCTTTTCCTCTAGAACCTTCTACAATTTCTATTGGTTCTATTGTAAAATTGTCTACACCATTCTGACGCATAGCCTGATATAGAATACATTTTCTATCATTAGGTCTATTAGAATTAGTAGCATGATTTTTATGACTGCTGAATCTTTTACGAATGTCCATTGTTGTTTGTCCAACATAGATTTTACCATTCGTAGTATCTGTAATTTTATAAATTGTTGTTATCATTATAGTAGTATATTTTTTTATTATTATACTACTATAACGTAACAATCTTATTTAGGTTGCGGGTTTATAAGAGAAAATTATTCACTTTCCATTATGAGCTCGCCACATGCGCGGGGATCTCGGAGCATTATTCCCATCTCACCGAGATAGAATACAGTGTAGCCGTCCTTACCATTAGATCTCAGAGTATTAATTGACTTACTATAACCTGACGGAAGTACAGCACCACCAGTAGTCCAAGTAACGAATTCGCGATCTTTACGTACTACTTTTACGATGTTAGCTTCACCGTCACGTCTACCAAGATCCAGGAATGTCATACGATATGATTCCAGCGGTTTCAAAGTAACCGGATGCAGTTTACGATTATAAGTCAAATCGTCATACAACGGGAAGTATTTCAAAGTAAGTTCGATACCATTAGTCATTTTGTAAGTCTTAAATTGACCACCAAATGTCAAGTTATCACCACTACCTGTAACAAATACTGTATCAATAAGATTCATTTGAACAATCTTTTCTTTCAAGATTCTATCAAACTCTCTCATACCCATTTCACCAGTCAATGCAACGAATTTACGTTCATTAGTACCAAGTACATTGTATGACAGATCAAACAAGAAATCTTCCAACAGTTCTGCAGTCAATTCAGTGTAATAACGTTTGTTAGACGGAGCAATCTGTTCCAACAAACCAGCGCCAATAAATACTGGACGACCGTTAGTACCTTTCAGATTACAAGAACCATCTTTGTTTACATTACTTTTCATGTAAACCAACATTCTTTCACATCTCTTATACCATTCACGCATTGCAACCCATTCTTGGTAATCAGCCCACAGATAAGAAGTTTTACCTGATTTAGGATCTTTAAGAGCTACTGCCATTACTGTAGAATAAGCAGAACCAGTGATATCATAGTTAATACGAATTGTAGTCAAGTAATTACGCATCTTGAACTGAGTGTTGTAGTTCAAGATATCACCTTCTTCACTGTATTCTTCAACAGCAGAAGCAAGACGAGATACCTGGCAACCCGGTTTCAAGAGATTTGCAGGAATATAAGATGAAGGTTGACCATCTGCTACGAAACAAGTGTAAACCCAAAGGTTACCGTCTTGATAAGGAGCACCAGCTACACGTACCTGATATTCTTTATCATCAAATTCCAGAATTGCAGTAGGACCAAACCAGTTATCTTCCAACCACAACAGGATCGGAGTATTACCAATACCAGCTGTAGTATTATTTGAAATAGCTGCACCATTCCATTTTGCATCTCTAATTGTAACTGCTCTATCAGCGTCAATCATTACATTCCACTCCCAGCTCGGTTGATCAATAGTCATTACATTACCAAGACCACCAGTAAGCATATCCAAAGAAGTGTTGTAACCGCTATCCTTAGTTCCAAATACATAAGACAATACGGTAGCAACCTGATATGGGTTCTATTGTGAAGCTGCACTAATCTTAGCAGTATCAATCAAGTCAGAGAACCAGCGTCCTTTGTACAAAACCAAATTATTTAAAATATTGTTATCCATTTTTAAATTAATTAATTTTTAAACTTCCATTTATATCCAAACATAGTTTTATATACTCCTCTGCACGTTTGTAATATTTGTCTAGCGTTTCCTTGTTCTTTGTTTAATGCTTTTGTAGCGGCTGTTGCACTTTCATATTCTCTAATCATTTTATTATCTAAAGTATACTGTACAACAGGAATTCTTTTGTTTAGAGTTTTCTTATATTTACCAACCCCATAGTTTACATTATAGATCAAAGAACACCATTCAAGATTACTAACATTATTGTTACTTTTAACTTCATCTTTGTGATTTACCTGAGGTAAATTTTCAGGATTTGAAATAAAGCATTCAGCTACTAATCTATGTATTTTCTTACTTCTAAACTTGTTGTTTATAAATAATTGAACAAATTTGTAACCTTTTTTGTCAGTGCAAGGAGTTAAAATTTTACTTTTAAGAACTAATGTTCTCCCGTTTGGATATCTTTTAGAAGGAGAACTCACTATAGTTCTTTCAAGAGATTTTACTCTGCCTAGATTACTAATTTGGTAATATCCTAGGTATCCTGGAATATCTTTCCAGACTTCTTTCTCTATCATTTTTTAATTTATTATTATTAAATTGTACGCAACTGCTGCGCAAAAGACTTCCACATATCAGAATTGTTAGTGTTGTCCGTTTTCTTTGTTTTTCTACTTACTCCAGATTTATTTAAACTATTCTTAAATCTGTTGATGGCATCACTAGAACCTTCGTTCTTCGCAGCTTTAAGTAGTATGTCACCTTTCATAGTAAAGTAAGCAGACTCAAGTAAATTTCTTACGCTTTTTGACCAATCTCTTTGGAAAGCAGTTTGACCATTAGCATCAGGTTTGAATATATATTCCAGTAATATTTTCTTATCCTTCTCTGGGATTTTAATACCGCGAATATTATCCATGCCTTTTATTTCGTTGACAACGATATTAAAGTATTCCTGTTGACGTTGTTTAGCTTGCTTAGCGGCCTTTTCTTGGTCTTGTAATAGCTGTTGCTTCTTTTGTTCTTTGATCTCTCTAAGAGCCTCTAAAGCATCCGTAGCCTCATCCTCAAGTAAACCGGCATCTTCATACTTAGATAATTTCTTCTCGATTTGCTTAGTATTAAATCCTTTCTCTTTCAAGAATTCTTTAACTACTAATTTTTGATTATTTTCATCTTCTTCGATGTCAATATTATCTAAATCCAGTTCACCTTCAATCTCAAAGTAATCTCTTAGATTACCTCCATTTTTAACAAAGTTATCTAATGCTTCTACTTCTTCACTAGCATATCTGGGTACTGAGTTTTCTTCTACTACTTGCTGAAAATACTCTACCAATTCTTCAGGAGTAGTAGGGATATCTTCGTCTTCTTCTATCTCCCAACCGAACTTTTCAGCCATTACACCAAAGAAAGTACTAACAGCATTATCCTCAGGTTCTTCATCTGGTTCATTGTTGCCATTGCCTTCTCCATCTTGTGCATCAGAATCTGTTTCAGTTTTCTTATCTTTCTTTTTAGGCTCTGGTTCGGTATTATCATCCTTATCTGCATTATCGCTATCATCACCATCATCCTTTTTATTATCTTTTTTATTAGGATTACGCAGTGCTTCGAGTTCTTCGTCTGTCAACTCTTCTGCAGCACCATCTATGATATTGTCATCACTATCGTTATCATCATTTTTACCAGGTTGCTGCACTGTCTTATTCTGTACATTAGATCCTGGCATGAATTCTTCAAATACTTCAAAACCGTTTAATGTAATTTCTTCCATAATTATATATAATTAGATTATTTTTTCTTTCTTCCTTTGTGTTTCCATTTACGGGCGTTCTAAACAAAGACTGCTCGCTTACGAGTAAGTGGATTTTTACTATGTGTAAGTTCTTCTGTTGACTTACCTGTTCTTTTCTTTAATGCATTAAATTTACCCCTATTTTTCTTTTTGATATGGATACCACCATACTTATAACTAGGTATCGGGTACTGTGGTGATATCATCGCTGTGTCTATCAGATCGTTCATTTGATGGTTCCTTCCAATTTATGTATTTAAGTATTACTGTTAAAGAATTTATTTCTGTTTCGGACAATTTCGGAGAGTATTCTGTATGTCTTTTAGGATTAAATATTGGTTTATTCTCCTCCTGTTCAATTGATTCTAAACCTGATTCATTAGGAAAATCAAAAGTACCAACTGCTCTAAATTTGTTTACATAATCTTCTTGAATCAGTATTGCATTAGCGTACTTTAAAAAGTCTACTTCTAAGTAATCATTTGCCTTAGGTATTGTTGTCATGCTATATCTTTTTTTGAATTAGTACTAACTATGGGAATCATATTAAAATCTTTATTGAACAGTTTAGGACTCTTATAAAGATTGAATATTGCTTTAATATTATTAAAAGTGCCCTTTGGAGCTTCTATTATTTCTTTTCTAAGATTTTTATGTCCTTATCGATTACATTCTATTTATACTTAGGATCCACCTTCGGAATATATCTACTTTTTGAAGCTTTTGCTGATCTTTTAAATAACTTATTACCTGTAGACATGAATGGCATTAAACCTAAAGCAGCTAATCCAGCACCTTCCCAATCTGAATTCTTTATGGCATTATATACTCCATACGCAGAAATAGCATCTCCAACAGGGGTTACATTAGCTGCATCTTCTAAGTCTCCAACTGGTTTCAATCCTCTGATGAATGGTTTCCCAGTGAATCTATCAATTTCATCAGTACTATTGTCATAATAATCAGCCAACTGATCTTCAGTATACTTACGACCATATCTATCTTTGTATAATTTACCTTTATACGGTTGAGGTTCCTCTGGTATTACAGGCTTATTTGTTGGAGGTATTTCTCCTCCTTCAGCTGCCATTGGTATATCAAAGTCTCCTTTTCTAGTATCTATTGAAGCTACATTGTTAAGTAGTTGTAGTATTTTATCATCTCCTAAATGATTCAAATCGTATTTCTTTAAGTAACTTCTAATAGACTTTAAATCTTTTTTAGTATACTTCTTAGTAGGATCAGCATTCATTTCTTTAAACATCTACTATCTTCTAGCTAATACTTCCCAAGGATTATTAGTATATTCACTAGACGGAGTATCCAAATCATAACCTAGTATATCTGCTGCTTTCTATACTCTCTTACTGAATCCTTCCTTACGGTACATACTTGGTCTAGTAGATATTTGTCCAGAATGCTCTAACTCATGTAATACATTACTAGGCAAGTCTTTACTATACTCTATCATATTACCGATAACTGTAGGATCCTTCATCACCTTTATACCAGCTCCTGTATCATAGAAATCACTGCCTGCATAGTCTATATCTTTATCAGCATTAAATACAGTCACACCACTTGAATTTGTAGGACCTGAATATACTTCAGCATCTTGTACTAATACTGGTGTATTATATATTCTATCCAAATAAGCAGTTAGTTGGTCTGTGTCTAATTGATCAGCAAACTCTGGCAATTTAGATCTTTCTGTAGCAAAATTAGCTAACCAATCTCGCTCATCCTAGAAATTAGAAGTATATCTACTGTTATACCTTCTTTTACCATAATCTCCAAGGATTGTCTCTGATTCTAATTTATCAGGAGTATCTAATACTTCTAGATTATTAGTTATAAATGGTAGTTCTGTAGTTATAGTTTCATCTCCTAATCTATCTGGTTGATCTGTAATAACTAAATCATTATCTACTATACTAGGTTGTTCTAAACTATTAAACGGTCTTAGTTTATTTACTCTAGGTATATCTGTTCTAACCATGTTAGATATTATACCATTAGGAGCTTGTTTATTAACTCTATTAGCTACTACGCTTACTTCATCTAGATTATTACCAGAATAAGTATTGTTATCTACAGTATTAGGTTGTAACTGAGTAGGCATATCTAGAGGCTATACCTAACTAGTGATGTTTCCGGGTATTCTAGGTCTTACTCTTTTAGCAGTAACTGTTATTTCTGGTAGTGATGCTTCTAGTTCTCCCCCTTTAGCATACTATTTAAAATCTAAGTAGCCTTTATCGGGATTTTGCTCCCGATAAGACTTCAATGCTTGCATTCTCTATTTAAATGCCCATCTATCCATAATCTTTCAATTATTTCTTTCCACCTTTGCCCTTTTTAGAGCCTGTCTTTTTTCCTCCGCATGCCATGATTAATCCTCCTTTTTATTTTTATCATTACTTTTAATTCCAATATATTTTAACCAAGAATAATGTTTTCTAGTATCCGTATATTGATAATTATCTTCATTATTATAAGCTTCTTCTTCGAATGAAACGTCATGATAAATAGTTTTCTATTTAGAAAAAAGTCTGCACAGTCTGATTATCATGTATTCTATTCCATACCATACATAGAATGGAAGCCATAACATCTCTTGCATCTGCTTGAGATGTATCTTTTCATGATTATATGTTCGATCTGATATTTTACCTTTATCTCTAGTAAAGAGTAAACCGAACAAATTAATGTACGAATATCCTTTAAACGGTATCAGTTTATTTTCTATTACTTTCATATTACTTCTCTCCTGTTACTTTATTTTTCAGTGCTGTACGGGCTTTAAGTTTTTCACGTTCCATTGCAGCTTTATCTTTCTATTTCTGTAGCTCCATCTAACTCTGAAGTTTTTGTTTTTCAAGCTCCACCTTCTTATCTTCTATTTCCTTTTTCATTTGCTGTTCACGTAATTTAGCATTGAATTCAAATTGTTTAGAAGCTTCTTCAGATGCTTGTTTCCTCTCTTCAAGTGCTTGAGCAGCTATTTCTATTGGATCAGGAATATTATTGTTATTCTAATCCATGTCTTCAACTCCTCTATAAGCATTAAGTTGAGCTACAGTTATTTTAGTTGCATTATTAGAATCTATCTCATACTTCTTAAGATCCATTTCTGCTTCTTTAATCATAAGCTCTTCCTCTTTAACTTCATTTTGCATTTCAATCATCTACTGTTCACGTTGAGCTTGTGCTTCTTCTGCAGCTTGTTGTTGTTCCATACGTTTTTGTTCTATTTCTTCAAGTCTATTCTTGATCATAGTAACATTATCCATTGTAATGATTTCAGCTATATCAAGTAAACTAGCACCATTCTGCATTGCGGGTTGCATAAGATTCTTAAGAGCTTCTATCTATTGTTGATTCTTAGTGGTATCTTCTACAAATACATCCATATCTTCGTATAGGAAGTCATCAGATAGAGTTAAGAATGCTCTGGTAGCATCATCAAGTACATAGTTTATATTTACTTTATTATCCTTCCAAGCATACTTAGCTGTATTAAGTAACATCTATAATGCTTCTTTTTTTACCTGATTATGTGTCCAGAACCAAGGTTCAGTAATATGAGCTGATTGTACTACAGATCTTTCTACATTACCTACTAATTCATTAGAAGATATAGACCCTTCTCTCTATTTAGATACTCCGGTTATTTCAGATAACATCGCTTCAATCTTATCCATCAGCATAATATACTGATTAATAGTATTTGCCATAGTAAGATCAATTGATGTTATCTAATTATAAGGAGATGGTTTTGTAGGATCTTTTCCGTCCACCCATTCGCAATTGTGTACTATTGTAAAGTCACCCAACACAAATAAGTTATCGTTATCAACTGTTATACCTACGTATTCTCCTATTCCTTCATATGTTACTTTGAAATTAGATTGTAACGCGTTACCTTTTTTGTTCTTAACACATCCTTGTTTACGTTTTATTTTAGTAGGTATAATAAGATCACCGTCTAATATTCTAACTGTCCAAGTATCTTCACATTTGCTATAGTAACTATTTTTACATAATTTTCTATCTTTTCCTTTATAATGAGATATTGTGCATTTAAATCCCAAAGATCTAGCTATAAAAGCAAATTTATCGACAATATGTTTCCTGGATTCGCATTGTGAAAAAGTATAATAATTATCTCTTTTACTAAAATGTCCATCGGTATCAATTAAACCAGCTAGTAACTATAAACGATTCTCTCTAGTGGTATATATATAATCATCAGGAATATCTTTATTAGAAAGTATTCCGTAATATCTAAGTGCTTCTTTTAGTATGTTTTTACTAACATAAGTATTAGAACTACTTGTATTACTCAGATTGGCTAAGCGAATGTTTATTGCATTATTACCTGATATATTTTTTAATCTAGCAACCATTCCATTATTTTCTGCGAAATTAGTAAGATAACTTATTACTTCTATATCTTCTGATATGAATTCTGTTTTATTTGTGCATCCATCTCCTAACCACAGACCTAGAACATATGGATCCAATAATAATTGTCTATTCCAATTATTATCTACTTTGTTTGTTCTTTGCAAATAATTATTAGAGTTATTACTATTAATTAATTCTATTGGAGTAGCTAATAGTTCTTTATCTGTCTTATGATAATAATCCTTTTGTTTATAGTATATTTTGTGATTGCTATTTACAATTTGATCCTAACCTCCAGTATAAACATTTATTCTATACATATTATCTATACCGTTATGCTTTGCTAATACTTTTCTAGGATTACCATCTGGTCCCATTACATATTCCCCTATTTGTATATCTTTAATCTTACGCAAATAGCCGTCCCCCATCATTACTAAAGTATCTGGAGAAAAACATTCGTAAGGATTAATGAAGTTAACTCCTAGTGCAGACAGGTAATGCATCCACTTAGCAACATCAATATTCATAGATTTAGGTATCTGAGTAATATCCATATTGACTACTTTACCTTTATCCCTAGCCATCGCTAATTCCAACCTATACCACAATACTATATACATGTATTGCAATGGTTTCATTATACTAACTAGCGATCTAGGTTTACTATTTGTATTATTATATATTACTCCAGTATAAGGTAATCTCTATGCATTAGGATTTTCAGATGATACGTATTGATACTCTAGTGGTTCTATACCCCAATATAAGTCTTCTCCTGCTCTATAACCTTCCCAGGTTTCAATTATCCATTTCCACTCTACATTTAATTCAGTGCCAGTCTCATTGTAGGATTCATCTACTATATATTCTACAGGTTCTCCAGTCTCAGGATCTTGTATAGTAACAAATGCAATCTTTCTAAATGATTGCCAACAACAATGCCATACACTAATAGAATTAGTACTTTCAAATGGGTTAGACTGACCGCCTATAGTATGAGTTTTAATGTGTGGAAAATCTAAAGAAGTTTTTCTTACTTCTGGATTAATTCCTCCTTTTGATGTACCGTCTGCCATATCTAGTAACTGATTTAATTGTTTTTCAGATAGTTTATCATAGAATCTATCATATATATCAGTTACAGATAATTTCATCTCATATACACACCATTGTGCATCATGTATGAATTCTAGATCTGAAGTATCAGTATCATAATCAAAATAAAGAGGATTAATACGTTCTAAGCACGGATTGCCATTCTATATACCTATATAGTATATTTCTTCCCCACCAACTAGAGCGTCTTTCCAGCCTTTATAAAATTCATGAGTAATGTTTAATTTACTTTTTAAGTAATTTAAAGTATGATAAGCAGTTATTTCTGCCACATCTTTATAATCCTTACTCATATACTTTTGTATTTGCTCAGGAGGCATTATTTCTCCAGACTACAGTGCTTGCTGATATCTAGCTTGTTCTTCTGGGCCAAGCTTACTCATAATAGTAGCTTGTATATAGTCTATTAACATCTATTTAGCTTTTTCCTACATTTCACTAGTAGCTATATCACTAGTTCTTATAGTCTTAAAGTTAAATGGTCTTTTAGTTTCTTCTCCAAGTAATAGATCTATTTTTGGTTTAACTACATTGAAGTCTTGAGCCATCGCTGGAAAACCATCTTGCTATTTAAAAGGATTAGTTACATACTTTAGATCTTTCTCATTGTATATGCTATTATACAGATCATAGTATGTTTGCATCTCTTCCTTACGAGTTCTGTTATTGCCATTTCTAGAACCTCCCATACTTTTTCCTATAATGTAATCGACACAGGCTTCTCTCCAGTCCTTAGTCTTCTTAGACATAGGTAGTTTCTAGATAGGAAATTGATTAATATTTCTCATAATTAAAACATATATGCTTGTAAATTATCAGTGATTTCATCGTCATGAAACCACTCTTGAGTAAAGATAGGCCCGTCAAATAGTACTCTATCTCTATTCTCTTTCTTAATTTCTTTTACTTTAACGTTATATAGCTATTCTCTATATATCATTAATTGAGTTAACGCCATTACTCTATCTACGTTAACGACATCATTTGCAGCTATGAGTTCTTCTAATAGCGGTTCAGATAATATGTTATATAAGTTTTTCTTACCAGTAGAATCAAGGTCGTTTAACCAATCTTTTATAAGGCCCCATCCCCATTGTTTGATCTATTTATTCATATGGCAACCTTTTTTTCTATTTACTTTAGAATTACTAACAATATCGTTTATAATATCCGGTTGATCTGCTAATAAATAGTCACAATGTTTATTAGTAAAGTAAACAAATATGCCTTTATTTTGATTTTCATACATAGCTTTAGCATTATAATATATTAGTAACTTCCTAACGTTTTCGTAAAATTCTTCAGCAGATTTAGGTCTACCAGTATATTCTGCTACTATTATATCAGAGTATTCTTCTATACTTTGTATACGTTTATATATAAGACAAGAACCTAAAGAAGTAGTACTAGATTCATCATAATCATACGAGTCTATTCCTGCTATATATAAACCAGAGCTAGCTTCCTTATTAGGGTGTTCCCAAATAACTATTGAACCAGTAGGGTCGTCGCCAATTAAAGCTCCTGTTGTTTCATCTCGTTTTGTTCTTAAAGGATAATGCGTGATATCTCCTGTTTTCTTTATGATCCATTTAAGACTTCCGTCTGATTGCCATATTAAATCACCTATCTATTTATGATTCTATAATTTAGTATTAGTTCTTATTAGTGATAACTATTCTTGTAGTTCTTTCTTAGGGAATATGTTACCATTAAACTCTAACATAGCTTCTGCAGGAGTAATCGGTCGTTCGGCAACATATCTATCAACAGCTGCGTTATTTGTAGCATTAGTTATAACTTTTTCCCTTTCTGTTAATATGTATTCTACGGCTGGTTTATATAAAGTATTTCCGTCATCATCCATATACATTCTTTTACCATTTTTATCACGTATGTCCATATTAACATACTATGGCACAAAAAATCCACATTCCGTAATACTTACTGATTCGTCCCATATGTTTTTAAATCCTAAACAATTATAACCATTTGGATTATAAAACATATCTTTTAGAGTAGCAAACTTAGAATCTTCGTCACCACCTGTACCCCAAACTATCATTGGAGCAAATGCTATACCATCTACTTCTACAGAAGGGCGAGCTATTTGCCATGCTGCTGCTAGTTCGCTCATAGAGCCACCTTCTTCAAACATAATAAGATTAGCTCTTTTACCACGAATAGAACTAGGATTATCTTTTAAAGTAACTCCTATAATTTCTGACTTATAACCCAGTTCTATCTAATTACCGTATTCATCCTTAGTAAAGAAACCAGCACGTTTACGCATCTAAGTATTGACTGACCTTTTCTTACCCCATGCAGTGTTCTTGTCTATAAAGTCCATATAGTCCCAAGCCTTGGTAAGTATACCATCTTCTGTCAAATACTATTTATTAGCAGCATATACAAAAGTTTTACTGTTCGGTATCAAGTAGTAATTTCTACACGCCATAGAACCACCTTTAAAACTATATCCTTTACGTCTAGACTTTAATATACACAAATGCTTTCCCTATTCCTCTGCTTCTTGCACAGCATTAAAATAGTAATAGTCATAATCCCAAAAATCCGGAAAACTTACTTCGTTTATTCTTTTATAGTATTTTGTACCGTCTGCTTTAACAAATTCCTTATTCGTTATTCTCTAAATTGGGCAGTAGTTTAAATAAAAATAGTTATACCCACTAATGTAATCACCATCATTAGCGGTATAACCATTTATACATCTTCTACTTTCCTCATCCCAAAATCCGTAGTATTCCGAAGTACCTTCTGGATACTAACAATAATGCCCAGTGGCTAAATACTATAGCGCTGGGCCTCTAAATTTATCAGACTATTTGATCTTTTTATTAAAATCTACCATAAAACATCTCAGTGTTCTGTTAAAGATTAAAAATGTCATGAGGGTTATACAAGACCCCTCAAACTTGCCTACTTACGATTAGGACCTACGTGTTGACTGTATTTAGAACCAGACAGGGACTTAGGTGTTTACGTTGTATGCGCGCCATACTTCAACTCTCTTCAAATGATTTTTGTGCTTCTTCTCTGGACGGATAATACTTACCACACCAATGATTAGTTTGTGTATCTGGATCATAGTAATCTACATAAGATAGCTTATTAACATAGCCTTGCTTTTCTTGTAATTCTATACTTTCCAGTCTATTTTTAAGCTCATATTTCATACAAGCGGATTTAAAGTTAAGAGCTTTAATTACAGCTTGTAATTCTGGTTCTTTAGGTAATAAGCCGTCACGCCAGTAATAACCTGTCCAAATTTCATACTGTTTCATTGTTGTTTTTATTAGTACCCCCACCAGGATTCGAACCCGGACCCGCTGGGTTAGAGCCAGCTGTGCTACCGTTACACGCATAGGGGAATATTAAGCGGGAGAGGAGAGATTCGAACTCTCAAACCCAAGAGCTTTGTTAACGACGACTTTAGGGTGCTTCCGTCAATCTACTGCCGTATGCCATTCCGCCACTCTCCCGTGCCGGGGAATGTTTGTTGTCCGTCCCCGTCGGACCTTTTGGTATTAGAACCAAGATTTAATTCTTTGCCATAATGAAGGCTTACTTGCCTTCATTATTGCTTTATGAGCTTCATAAATATCTGCCCAAAATCTCTGTGCTCCTTGTGTAGCATCAATTGTAATATTAAGTTGCTTTTTCATATTTAGTTTCTTTTTATAACACTAAACGTGTTGTTTGTTTTTAGTTATTTATTGTTGTATTATTTAGCCAACTCATAAGGATTAACCTTAGCATCACCCTTAACTTTACCCATTGCCATTTGCTCAGCCTTAACCATTGTCTTAAGAGATTCTATACTTTTAATCACATTGCTAGTTGAAGCCATTCCTGCTAATAGGTCTTTGATCTTCTTTTCATCTAGAGTATCATTGATAGATTCAATATACCATTGAGTAACAGAATCTAGTTTCCCTAGTTGGGCATCTAACATCTTAAGTATTCGAGTGTATTGAAACTCTTTATATTCAGCCTCACACACCTTAGCTAGTTCATCTAGTTCGTAGTCTGCATCATTAAATATCTGCTCTTTTAACTTCTTTTCTCTAGTAGAAACATCCATACTATCGTAATACGGACTATTGTACTTCCACATGAGTACTATATAAGTAATAATATCTTCTTGATACTTTTTATTTTTTGAAGTATCATTATTATATAGATTCTTAAAGGCTGGTATGAAATATAGATCTGGGTGTATTACAACTTTACCTCCTACTATATCTACTAGGTTCATTGTTTACTTTTTTCTAATTCTTGTTTGTACCATTCTCCTAGATCGTGTATAGCTGCTGGATCAGATATAACAACAACTTTTACTGTTGATTTATTATCTAACCAAGTAGTTGCAGTAAGAATGAATTCTCCAGCTTTAACGTCAATTACTTCATCTGTAGTAATAACTTGTCCATCTGAATCTGCTCTGTATATGTTACAGTTTATATTGGTAAGTTTTGGAGTAACAGCATTAGTATTTGTATTGAAACTTATTGCTTCTCCATAATTATTTACTAGTATCTTTTCCATTATTTTGTCCCTATAGATTCACAATCACAGCAACATTTCTCATTATTTGCTGCTTCTCTTGCCTTTTTATCAGCTTTTAGTCTCGCAATTCTTCTACGATAATAGTCCTTCAATTCTGGGTTATCTATCACTATGAACTCTTTATCCTCATAATTACCAGTAGTACTATACATCTTAAGTATCATATCATATTGCTTTACTTCAATAGATTTCTTATTACCGTTCTTGTCAGTGATCTCCAGGATACCATCTTCTAGTATAATATAATGATAATCAATATCACTGGAGTAATCGATAACTTCAAATTCTTCTTTCTCAAAATCTACCTCGTAGATAATGGAATTCTTTACTTTTGCACAATATTTTATCATAATCAATAAATTCTATAACCTAAATACTATTCTTTAATTAATCTCTTCAATATTTCCTCTGCTCTCTACATTAGTACATTCTGGTTCACATACTCCTGATTCGTCTTGTACTTGTGTATTATCTGTTGAAAGTTCTGAATTTCCTGCTAAAGACTCTCTATTTTTATATTTCTCTTCATATTTTGCTGTCAAACGTTTGCATATATTATCTACTTCTGTAGCTCTATCTACTTCTGTATTATTCTTGCCTTGTTCTACTATAGAAGTAGTAAGTTCATCTATCATATCATTAGTAAAGTCTTCATAAGTAATAATTCCTTCTGTAATTACTTTATCAACTGCACTATACAGCTTTTTCATTTCTTTGGAAGCTAATTCTTTGTGTTGTTCAAAGTTATCTAATTCAATCTTCCACATCATCTGACTCTCTTCTATCGTCATATCTTTTCTTTGCTTTTATTAATGTTTTATCTATGCATCCAGCTATCCAACCAACTAAGTATGCATAAGGCTCATTAGATTCTGAAAAGTCTTGCGCATAACTTCCAGTAGCCTGGAATATATAATCTGCTGCATGTACAGCTTCGTGTGCTGAATCTCCTGCTACTACAAGTGGTAAATTCAATATTATTATCAATATACCATAATCACCACTTATCTTGTTAACTACTGGGCAAGTAACGAGTACTCCTGTACCATGATCCTTTTCATCTAATAAACTATGATAACTATCTTGATTCTCTAAATTAAAGTTATTAGCTCTCATAAACTTGAAAATTCTGTCTAATCCTTCTACTTCATCTGTTACCCATAATTTTCTAGGATACACTACAGGATCATACTCATCTACTTTTGGCATCTTTCTCATATCTCTTCTTTATTTTAATCTTGCCTAAGTAAGCAAACATTACTGATTTAGGATCTAGATTAGTTATTACTTGATTGGTAAACTTAAAAGGACTATTACAAATTACTTCAACTACTTGATATGGTATATTGTACTTATTACTTAGCTTAGTATATATACTCGTCTAATTTCTCATTATAGTTAATTTTACTATAGTATTTGCATTTATCAATACTATTACCAGATACCAAAGTATTAGGTCTAATCATGTTTATGATAGTAACTACTTCATCCCAATCTTTTGATGATCCTAATTTAAATGTCAATACGGCTAATTTTGAACTTTCTAGTTTGTTATATTTCTTAACCGGTTCATATATAACCATATTGTTTAATTTATCCGTAGTAAGTAGTTCAGTCTTTTGAGATATGATGGTATATCTGTTATATGGCAATTCTTTCTTCGTTAACTTACTCCACAGCTTGCGCATAATATTGTAATCTTTCCAGAATAATATTGAACCTGCATCAAGCATTAGTGATCTCATTTTCATCTTTATTTACTTTTAATATTATTGTGATCTGTACTCTATCGCCTATTATCTCTGGAATTAGAGCTTTATTCACGTATACTTCATCTTCTGCTCTACCTTTAATAAGTATACCCTAACTTTTGAATTTAGATATGTATCTACTTAGATTATCAGGAGTAATACCTAAAGTACGTTTAATATACTTTCTATTTTCAGCAGATATTACATTCTTGTTAATGTTAGGGAGCTTTGGAGTGTTAATATCAAGCTCTATAAAGCACGCTAACAACTCCAATTCCCTTTTTGTTAAATCAAGTATACCGTTTAAACTCTTTAAGAATTCCGTTAGTAATTCGGCTTTAGATACCGTTTTTACTAACTTATTCATTTTTCAGTGTATTCTTAATCTTAGTTAATACTTTATTGAGATTATAATAAACAGTTTCTGCTTCTACTTTAACACATGGTTGAATTTCACCTTCGCTATACTTATCTATTACTTCTTTGTAATCAGACTCATATTTATTAATCAAAGTATCAATCAGTTCTACTGTCTTATCAATAGTCTCATCTGCCTTATTATGCTGATCTTTATCAGTGGATAAGAAACCTTGTTCATAGATATCTTCTACGGTTCTTTCATCAAGCATAGCAACTCTAAATCCATTCTCGTTTTCTTCATCCATAGTAAAAGCATTAATATCTCTATCCCAAGTAAGAATATCACCAGCTTTAAAGAAGCTGTAATCTTTTGTAAATGTGTATTGCATAATAATTAATTATTTTTTATTTAATCCTCGTATGGATAACCATATCATAAATATGCTGAGGACTACTACTATTAAATGTTCCATACGACTTACTAAACGAATAGTACTAAATAATGTTAATAGCTTTTAACATTTGTTAACAATTAATTAACATATAAAAAGAAAGCCCGACCTAAGTCGAGCTCTCAATGCCTTTCAGCGGGTTAAAATTTATGTTGAACATATTACTTAACGGCAACAATGTCATAAGGTTTCACTAATTGCGTATCTTTTATTAAATCAAAATACATTGCAAACTTTTTATTATACGCGATAGTATCTCCTACTTTGTATTGAGCGTCTGTCATATTTGAAGGAATCTGTAGTACAATACCTGTAGCCCAATCAGATTCTACTTCTCTAGTTTCAGTCTTAGTATCATACTCATTGAAACCATCTTTGTCTACTTTACCATTAGGTATTTGTTCTGTAAACTCCTTAGTAACCGTAATAGCAGGAAGTGGTTTAACTAACACATCTTTTAACATATTCCACTTAATGCCATTAACTACTGTTTCTAGTACTTTATCTTCCATATTCTTTTTACTTAGTTTCTACTTATAACGTATTATTTGCTATTTGGTTCTGCCTTAACTAATATATTTCCTCCATTAGATGTACAAAACGTTATTGCTCTCTGTGGACACTTTTTATTTTCAAATTCACAACCTTCACAAGAACCTCCTCTTGCTGGTTCTATATAATAAGATATTCCAGCTATATCAACTGGAGTACGTTCTTTAATTATCTCTGCTAGTTCTGGATCGTATATTGTCATAATGCTATTTCTCTATCAATCCACGGATTAAAGTCTTCTTCAATTGGTGGATTTTCTTCATGTTTTATTTTCATTTTACTTCTCTTAGTATATAACCTTGTATGCAGTACTGTGTTACTTCTTTAGTACATTTACCTTTACCTACTAAAGAACAACCACTACAACCTAATGTACTTCTTTCAGGTGCTAAGAAGTATCTCTTATTATCATAATTTATGTACTTACCTGAGTAAGCGATACTATTATTTATTTTATGCATATTATCAATATTATACTTTACTTAACTAATAATCTAAAGTAAGAGTAACTATTACATACTAACTATTAACTTACTGCTTTACTTTAGATATAGTATGTATTACTATCCCCCTTACCCCCATATAAACGGGTATATGTCTTATTAGTTACCATCTGTTTAACAAAGTTTATGAAAGTTTAACAACTTTTAAGTAAAAAATATTAACAAATTATAGCTAGTTATATAAGTGATAGTAAAAATATTTTACAAAAAAATTATGAAAAAAATTTAATTACTAAAAAAATATTAGAGGTTTAAATTTAGTAGAGAGGTTGTGCGTGTGTGGAATAGTACTCCAAGTCATCCCCTCCTATCAAGAATTGGGGGAAGTCCCCAGTAGCGTTCGCATGTAGCATTTTGCGCCTATGGAGGTAAGAACTTGGGTTCCGAGCAAACAAGAACGCTACCTATTTACTGTTACTTAACTTAACTTTATTGTCATGAATAAATTTAATATGAGTTAGCCATAGCTAACGCTACAACTAGAGCTAATAATCTAATTGCTGATGCTCAAGCAATTGCTGCGCAATTCTATTTCTCATTATTTTACTAATTATGGAGTATATTGAAGATGATTTCACAGAAGCATTAATTGATGCTATCTGTGGCGAGGACTTATCCTCACAACCTAGCTAACAGGGGCATTTCAGCCTCTGTTGCTAATAATTGGTATTCACTTTAAATTATCAAGATATGAACCAGATTTATGTAATTAAACTGTACACAGCAAATATTAAACCAGCTGTTGTTGAAGTATTTCCTGACACAGAGAATGGACTTAGAGATGCAGAGGATTATGCGGCTATTATGACCAGAAATTCTGAATATACTCATATTGTAGTTGCACCTGTTAGGTCTACTTTAGAATGTGTTGCAGTCTCTGAATAATGAGACTGCATTAAACATAAAAAAGCTGTTGCGTGCTCTTACATTTTATTAACATTTAATTCAATTATTATGAAACAGAGTGAAAAACTGTTGAAGTTGAAAGATGCTGGTACTATACTGATTAACCTAGGCATTCTCATAATGTGCATGACTCCTGTTGTTATGGTAGCAAGAGAAGTATATGACTTTCATGCTTGGTTAACAGTATGGAGGTGGGGAGTAGGTATAGCTTTCAGTGGGCTAGTCATCCGCATAGCAAGATTCTTGTGGTTATGGTAGATTAGTCTTGGGCAGTCCTTAGTGGCTGCCCTTTTTATTGTATTTCACAGCTTGAGATAGAATTGATAGTGTAACTTGTATAAGCTAGCTCAAGGCTGCGCACAGGGGCAAGCCACACACACCTACCAAGAATTGGGGACGCATGAAAGGGAAGGAATAATAGAGAATTGAGAGTGTAGTTATGATGAACTATCCATCTCATCATTCTTTTCCTTTCTTTTCCTCGTCCTTTATTTAGTCATTCAAACTAATATATAGCCTATTACTTACTAAATGAAGCACTATTACTACTGGTATAGAGTGTGCTTATAAGGTTAAGTCCCAAGGAGGGCATAAATAAGTGAAAGAACCTCAGCCTTAGTTACCAGAAAAGTAAGTTTTAGGTATATGATTATTCACCAATAAAAATACATATATTATGGCACGTTACAAATTAATGAATGTTCAAATTAAGAAAGTTGGACAAAAACCTGACGGTACAATTGATGCAACTATTAATCCAGACGGAAAACGTCGTTTTATGACCGCATCATTAATACCAACAGCAGGCATATGGGCAGCAGCAGCTGGCTCATTACCACCAGTATTTGATGAAGCAATCATCAAAATGTATGAACCATTACTATCTCAAGAGAATGGAGGAACTGCACAAGCAGACCAACCATTACCTGATGAGTTAGCATATCTTAATGGAGCATGGGCTGAATGGATTGCACCTGCACCTTTTTACAAGAAATATCTTGTAGGAGTTGCAGCTCGTAAACCAACTGCATTAGCACCACAAGGTAGACCAGCTTATCCTGCAGGTCACAGAGTCATGAATACAGACGGCTCTGCACCAGTCATTTACACATCTATTCGTGTATTTACAATATTCGGAAGAGACGAAGACTTAGGCAATGAAATAGTTTATCGCCCAGGATTCAGCGTAAATGAATTAGGAGTAGCTCAATTCAGCAACTACTGTGAGTACGTACAACCACAAACTGCACCAGTAATTGCACCACAGGATGATGTAATGGGAGACGCAACAGTTCAGCAACCAGTACAAGCTACTGTACAACCACAAACTGCACAACAGCAGCAACCGTCATTCGTTCAACAGCCTCAACAACCACAAGGCGCTATGATTTGATAAAAGATTGTCACTCTTTGGAGTGACTTTCTTTTTATTATCAATAACAACACATAATTAAAATAGAAACTTTCATTAATATGGAATGGTCACAAATACAATTTGCAGGAGGAATAATCATAATATGCATAATCATATACTATTATTTAAAAGAAAAAGAATAAATGGATAAAATAATTTAGTTAGATGGGCATGTAACAACAATCAGCAGTGAAGAAGCTTTCAGAAAACAATATGAGTTCGTAGATAAATATAGTAATGAATGGCGAATGAAAATAGGTGATTATGAATTTGCTTGGCATAATAATTGCTGGATGCAATTATAAATTAAACAGAAAGCCAGCGCTGTAAAGACTGGCGAATTTAAGATTGCACATGGAGATTGAACGCTGAAACATGTGGTAACTAAATAGGAGAGGTCTAGTAGGTTCAAAGTAGTTCCGCTTAGTGTTTGCCTGCTAAGTATCACTACACAGTTAGGTTGGAAGACTAACATTTAAAAAACTCAATAACTTCCCAAGACATTGAGGGCACCAGTTTCTTACAATAGTGTAGTTGGCAGACGTAAGGGCGTACTCAGCTGCCGTGTGAAGCAGTGAATTCTGTGGACTGATAGAGAACGTGTAATATTCAGGCTATGCGTTACGTAGTTATAAGTTTTAGGTGTAAAATGCATTTTATAATGAGCAACCAACGTGAAAAACCAATGGTATGAAATAATGCTCCAGTTATCTATTAATCATTTGAGATAACAACCTAAATAATTATTATTATTTTTAATTTATATGCACAGTAAGTTATTGATATTTAATAATTAATCCACGTGGAAAGAGTTCATAGTTAGGTTCGCTGTGATGTGCAACTCTTTAAAGTAACTAATCCTAAGCAAGCAGGGAGAACTTTCCTTAGCCATAAGAAAAAGTAGACATGGCGCTTGACAGTATAATACTAACTGACAATAAGTATTATTTAAAGTAAGAAAATAGCATAGCATTCATCTGCATAAGGGCGAATATAATGCGCTTACTTTATTTCTATTTGATTACTAATTAAAACATTATAATATATGAACTCAATTCAAAATTACGTACTTGAAAGTTTATTTGAACGTAATCAAATAACTAAAGAAAAACTAGCTCAAGCATTAGATACATTTTCTAATGAACCAGCTATTGATGCATTTTTATCTGTTTTAATAACGGGTAGAAATGAAACTAAAGAACCAACAATATGTATTACTGGTGATATGACAGCCAAGCTCCAGATATTAAGACTGGTAAAAGAATTTGGTTTAGGACTGAAACCAACTAAAGACATAGTAGATACATATATCAAAGAAGATGCTCTAATATTTCCTTTGAAGTTAGTATACGAAGGTAGACTAGAAGATCTTGACGTAGAAAAAATAAAAGGCTTATTTATTGAAAATGGTTACACATTTGATATATATTAATACCTGTCACGTATTCCCCGACTACTACATGTAAAATCCGAGTCTAATAAGGTATTGTAGTAGTCTTCTCTATCAATAAATACAACCTCATCGCGGTGATAGAGTCTAGTAACATGTTAAAAAACAAATCTTCCTAGTTTGCATGTGAAGCTAATGTATTTAGATTATTTAAGAGTATTAACCAAAAGAATAAACATATGAATATAATTGATTATGAAAAACTCTATTTCATGCAGTATAATCATTGTATACAGTATTTTAGACATATGAATATAAGTAACAAAGACTTATATAGTTTAATAACTGAAAGCAATGAATTATTATCTCACACATTTCCTAATAATTTAGTTTCATTACCACCTTATCTATTAATATTAGCTTATAGAGATGCTTTAATTAATATACTAGATGAGAAATATGATAACATCAACTAATGATAATATTCCAAATTTTATTAATCATTGTAGCAATAGTAATATTAATACTTACTATATACAATTGCGTAAAACTATGGGAGGAGATTAACAAATGACAGTACAAGTAGTAAAGCACAGAAGCATATTAAATACTATCAGTAATTTCCTATGTGTACTTATTCTATGTGCAGTTATTGTTGCAGCTATTATCGGTCCTTTTATAAAGGAAGATAAAGTTAAGATATATAACTTCGTAGAATTACAAATGCGGTTTAAGCATTATATGTTAATTGATAAGCTTCAAGAAGACGATCAATACATATTTTACTTAGTAAATCCAGTTACAAAACAAGAATATAAAGTAAATGTTACAGAAGCTTTATACTGTAATATATACTTTGTAGGTGATACTATTAAATAATTTATTAACAAAAAATCATTATCAAAAATGAAAAAGAAAAGTTTTTATCTAACAGAAGCTGGTACAGGAAGACAAATTCTTATTACTCCATGTAGCTTTGATTACGCAGCAACTCCTGCTAAAGATGAGATGGATAGAGATGATTTAGCTCCTTGGAGAGGTATTAATGAAATACCAGAAGAAACAAACTCAATAGTATGTTTGTGTGGAGAAACATTCTATGTAACTGAGAAATTATCAGATATTGCGTATCAAATTGATATTATGGAGGATTAAAACATGGAAGATAACCAGTACCCAACTGTAAGAAAACCATCAAATAAATCTTTTTGGTGGATTATAGTAGCTATTGTAGTAATCATCGCTACTAATGTAATTGTTTTAGTAAAGCACGATTCAATTAACAAAGTTGTTGAGAGTAAAATCAATCAACAGAAAACAGAGCTAGTATGCTCAGATACCGCAAACGTAGAAAAACCTGTATTAACAATACAAGAAGTTCTAAGTTTTAGAGAAGACGTAAAAGAAGGTATGCGTATAGATAGTATATTTTTATCAATGCCTGAGCCGATTCTAATAGATATTCTTATGACACATGGTACATCTTTGTCTAACAGTGACATAGTTTATATATATGAATCAAACAAATCGCATTATAACAGTATTAAAACTGGCGCAGATATTCAAAAGAATTTTATCAATAGTGTCTCTAAAAATGATTCCGTGAGGAATCCTCGAGATTCTCTAAAGCGTTAGAGAAGAAGTAATGTCTGGTAAACAGACCATATGCTAATTCGACTTTAATAAATGTATGTTAAACAGATTTGGTTAGCCTGCTTGTGAAAGTAGGCTAGTCTTCAGAAAATGACAAGCCTGTGGGGCGTAAGTAGTATTTTTAAGCAGGAGAAGAAGAGTGGCAATTGCTCTGATTAGTACTGATAATTGCAAATACTACGATCGTGCGGACGTAAAAATCAGGTAGGTTGATAAGAATAGATTAATAGTGTCTGTTCTGCTATTCCTTAATTGCTATGTCACATACAATTTAAAATAAGTGAGTACTATTTTTTATATTATAAACTATCTGACGTTAACAAATGTATTAGTCGCTTGCCTTATAGCACTGTAAGGTCTATATACGCTAAAAATTCTACTGTAGTGCTGCAGTAGACGTCATCAAAACTATTAACTAACAATTAAAGCTTATGTAACAAAAATGAAAAGGAATCCAAAACGGTATGTCACGACCGTAACACAGAACAGTGACCATTTTCTAGCTATCCTCTTAGGATTGAAATCTATACTTGGTATGTCATTAGCTGAAGCTAAACCTATAGCTAAAACAAAACCAGGTACGAAGGTAAATTTAGTACCTTATTTTGAGATTAAATCAGACTTATCTACTGATGAAATAATAGCTCAGTTAGATGAGTATGAAATAGAAGTAACAATAATTAATCAATAATTATCATGGAAGCAATAGTAATTGTATTTTCAGGCGAATATTTGCCAAACCAGCAAGAAGTTGTAGTAGATAAAATAGCAAGAGCTATTCAACAACATACTACAGCTGAAGGAGTTGATTCTTTAAGTATATCTATCATTGATAACGAAAGTATAGCTAAAATTTTAGCAATGCAAGGCATCAAGAAAGAGAATGTTAAAGTTTCACTTAGCAGTCTTCTAACTGATTTCTGCAACAAAATTATTAGTGTAGTAGGAGATCCTACAAATTTCAGTAATGAAAGCACTTATAAGGTAGAATTTGTAAAGAGAATTCTAAATGATGCAGAACTCAGACAGCACAATACAGATGTACTAAAGTATCTGATTACTACAGGTAAAATACATCCGGTATATAAAAACATTTTGAATGATTATCATCTTTCAAATATACCGATGTACTTGAAAGAGATCAATACTATTTTAAATTTGTTTTGATTATGGCTGATAAGGAGAAAGAAGTAAAGAAAGCGGATTATAAAAAGCGTCCGAAACATAAGAAAATGGAACCTTATAATCGTAAAAAAGCATGGAAATAAGTAAAGAATCCCCATACGAAGATGCTTGTAAGATACTTGGCATTCGTCCTATAGCTAATTATAAAAGCTATCAATTAACAGATGAGACTAGAAATTTCATCAAGTTAGAAACTGTTGCAAAAGCTTTGAATAAAGGTTGGAAACCAGATATAATGAATCCGGAAGAAATGAGATACATAACCTGGGGATGGAATTACATAAAAGATGGAAAACTCTCAGGTTCGCTCCGTTTGATTACTAACAGCGTACTTGGTGCTACTTTTAGTTATACTGGTATTTCCCTAGAACTCAAGGATGCAGAAACAGCAAAAGAATTTGCAAGATTATGCAAACCTATAATTATTAAACACTTATTCGGTCGAAATGATCATGAGAACTTCGAATCTGATTTCTAACGATTGTCCTACACAAGATAATATTATCAACTGTAGTGAATGTGATCTTGAGTGTAAACTCAGAATGGCAACAAATAACAAGCAAGAGGTTCCGCCAGAGCCTCTGCCCGCTGTTATATATTACTAATTAAATTGTTAGTACGGTGGATTCCAATCAGCCCAAAGAACTGCAAATATACCAAAACCCTAATACATATAAAATGTAACGGCTATTCAACGGCAATCTATAAGTCTATAGATAAAGGGAGAGAAGGATAGGGGTTATCTGTGAAATAAGAGATATGAATACACAGAGCAGTTCTTTTAACTATTAAAACTATGAATAATGGTAGAACAACTATAGTTATAAAACCTACTAATGATTCATATAATAGAATACGAGCTATTAAATACTTTGGTCAGTATGACTATATAATTGCTCGAAACATGCATGAATCATTAGAGTTTAAATCAATTAAAATACAAATGAAAAAGTATATGCGTATAACAATACTCTATTGTGTTATTAATTACTTTAAAAACTGCGATTTCATAGAGATTTTATAACTAATTTTTTATTAAATAAATATCAAATTTATAGCTAAAAAGGAGTATACTTATGAAAATGAGATATTACCACAAAAAGAAAGCTGTTAAAACAGCTATTAAATCTATAGGTATAGAATCCTATATGTTACAAAAGAAAGAACGTAGAATTGAACAGGCTAATAATAGTAGTATTAAATTCGAAAATAGATTGAAAAATCTAGGAGTTAATTAATATAGTATCAACTTTAAAACATTATCACAATGGCAGAAGAAAAAGACAAAAAAGTAGATTTACTAAACATCAATGAAGAGAACATTGAAGAAGTAATTAACAGTGGAGCAGAAGTAACGAAAGAAATTGCTGAAGCATCTGCTAAGAAGATTGCAGAAAAGCGTAAGGAAGAAATGACTGAACGCTTAGTTAATGCAACTTTGAAGAGTGAATACACTCGTAAATCTTCATATTTAAGTATGAAGAAGACAAAGAAAGAGATGGAAATCAAGAAGAATTACTTGAAGAAGTTCTCAGAAAAAGATGACAAACTTCGTAACGGAGGCATTTCCCTGGAAGACTACGAAAAGGAATGTAAGCAGATCTACAAAGATGCTAACAATCTTATTCGTGAAGTCGGCGAATGGTATGATTCACAGCTTGATAAGCTGTTAAATCAGTACCCGGAAGCTCGTTACAGTTGGAGATACGACTCATTTAAGTTGTAATTCCACGCATCGTCCACCTAAAGTACTCTAGCAGTAGCAATACTGACTACATAGTCTAAGGCTTAAGTTAATTACTGATTTGACAACGCGAGGTTCGTATTTATCACTTAGTAAACTTAAGTTGTGAATTAACACATATACAAGCAAGTGTAAGGCATAGTAATATGACCGATACCGAAGTAGGACAGTATGACAACGTGCCACTGATCATGTGCCTAAGATCATGAGAATGTATATATAAATTGCGCAATATATAAATACAAATTCTATACTCTTTGAGTATATTATGCAATAGCATTCTTATGATATCAAAATCGGCATTTGGAATTGTGCGATGCTAGACATCATGCCGTATAGAGGCTAAGGTATTCTATACTTCCAAGATAAGTTATCAAGGCATTAAAAAATAATTTAAAAGACCAAAGGCTATGTAGGTTTGGTCGCCTACATAGCCACAATTGACTGTTAGGTCTATGGATCAGTTGTAAGACGAGGGTTCAACTCCCTCATACTCCACTAGAGCTACTGTTTTAAGGTTTCATACGCTCTTTGCAAAGCTAAACAAACTGAATAGAAACCTTAATTGGGGTATTCTGGTTTTGATTGCAACCGTGTGAAGTAGAATAAGTCAATAATGCGAATAACTGGCAATACAAGTTATGTAATGGATTATACGCGCTTAGTAGCGTGAGATAATCTGAACGGCTAAGCTAAATGTCGTAAAAAGCCCGGTTGTAACTAGCCGGTAGTTAAGTCTACTTTAAAAATTAGTGAGGTTAAGCATATCAGGCTAGATCAGACATAAGAGCTGTAGAGGGTTCGAATCCCTCTAGTGCTACAAATAAATTAAGTTTAATCAATAAATTAATTTGAAATGGGATTAATGAATTTTATTAGGCAAAATCTTCCAGAATCATGGGAGAAAGCTGCAACTGAACTTCGAATGAAAAATGAATTAGTCATTCGTCTTCATGCCAATGTACCACGTATTTATAAAAATAAATACCATTACAAGGAAGGCATGCGTTATATTAGGTCTGTATTTCAGACATCTGCGGATAAACTTATTTACTACGTAGAAGCAACAGATATCGACGTAGATAAATGGAACAAACTTGCTAACAAAATTAAAGAAAAAGAATATCAATGCGCGTAGTACCTTGGTGGGTTTGGTTTGATTCCAAATCAGAAGAAAGAGAGTTCAAGAAAATATTGAATAACTCTCAAACAGATATTGAAGCAATAGGTAATATCATAGAAAAGTATCCTAATCTTACTATGGACCAAGCTTCAGGTTTAGTAGAGAACTTCAAAAAAGAAATTAATAAAAATCATGAAAATAAATGAGCCCGGTGTTTATCAAATTGTAGGAAGTGAAATTGAACTTCTTGCAATAGTAGTAGGAGAAAAGCCTTATTTAAGGATAACTTCTGCAATTATTTTGAACAGTGCGTATCAAGATGCTAAGTTCAAGAAAGTAAAGGAGGAATCTTTTGAGATACAACATATATATAATCATCCTAATGAATATGTATATTTCCCTTATGAAGGTTCCGAAGTATGTCAACTACCTGTTAAAGATCGTTCAACTCGTAGTTGTAAGATGCCTATCATTACTGATGATATGTATAACGAATTTGAAAGAAGATATATTAGCGATACTTCTATTCCAGGTCGTGGTGCATTAAACACTAAGATTTATATTATGGATAGAACTGGTTGGACTGCTGCACAAGCACAACTGGTTATTTGTAAAATCGCTAAGAAGGTTAAAAACTCAGTTATTAACCTAAAAGAAGAATATCAATGGTAACCTGTTTATCTAACAAAGTATATACTCCATGGGGTAAACAGTACAGTTCAATGAACTGGAGAGAAGATTGGAATATATTTATAAGACTAGCTGAAAAAGAAGTAACATCTAAGTCTTTTAAAGAAACAAAATCTATTAATCATATCATTTATTGGTTTGATACAGAAATACTCCAGAAAATACACGTAGACAAGAAAGTAACACTAGATGTTCGTATTCGAATAGTATGTGGTATGGTAAATAAAATTTCATATCAAACTATGTCACGTGAATTAAAACAAAACTTCATGGAATGTATTTGGGATGCTTATCAAAAGTTCTCAAAAGACTACATAAATTATCACTGTAGATACATTTTAGGGTTACCATTTTAAGGGTATAGGGCTTTGATCGGCCCTATACTCACTAAAGCCCGTAATTATGACAGATTTAGAAAAACAACAGGTTTTCGAACTGATCAAACAGGCGAAAGAAGGTAAACAATCTGCCTTCACAAAGCTTTATGAAAAATTTAGTAGAGTTATTTATAATACAATCTATTATATTGTAAATAATAAAGATGTAGCAGATGATTTATTGTCCGTTACTTTTACTAAAGCTTTCAGTAAGCTAGATAGCTATGTTAACAACATTTCATTTGAAATGTGGCTAAAAACAATAGCAATCAATAGTAGTATAGATTATATTCGACATACTAAAAAGGAAAAAGCGAACTATTGGATTGACGACGATGCCAACTTTCTGCAGTTGAATGATTCGGCCAGTTATTCACCTGAAGAAGATTTTATCTTCGCAGAAAAAAGTGTAAGTCTAGAAAATGCCTTGTCGCGGCTTCGTTGGAAGTATAGAAATATAATTGAGCTACGTTCGATACAGAATCTGTCTTACAAACAGATATCTGAACAACTTGGACTCTCAGAGTCACAGGTTAAATCTCGGCTTAACAAAGCACGAGAAAAATTAAAAGAGTTATTAACGGATTAAATTTACTAATTATGACAGCAACATGGATTTTAGTATTACTCTTTATTGGAGCAATTACTGCGCGTTTCTTACGCTCAACTAAAATGTGGTGGATTCTTTTATCTACTATCATGGCTGGTCTATTAGTAGGTATGTTGAGTAAAGAAGCTGTAAATCATTTTTCTAAGAATAATGATATGGCTTCTATTACTCAGCCAATTAGCACCGTAGATAACATGAATATGGAGTGCACGTTACCAGTAGTTTTCGTGACAGAAACTACAAGCCAGTCAGGAGTAACGAGTTACATTACATGTTCAGATGAACTGTTATCAGACGCACTAGTTGGTAATCATACTACTAAGGGAAGAGACTCGCCAGATTATGAGGATGATAGTTGAACCTCTCTAAATATCCTATCAAAAAAAATTCACCTAGTATTTAACAATTTAAAACATTATCAAAGATGTCTAAGAAAAATAAAGTAGCTCAAGCAGCTGCAAGTACAGCAGCAAAACCTGCTGAAACAGCTAAAGCAGAAAATACTGCTAAAGTAACAACTGAGAAAGATAACAAGAGTAACGTAACTACGGATAAAACAGCTTCTACTCAGACTAAAACTGAGAAGAAACCGGATTCTAAGGCTAAAGCAGACAAGCAGTCCACCCAAAAAGAGACTGTACAGCCAAAACCTAAGAAGGATAAAACTCCTATAGTTATTGCTGAAGAAGTAGATGAAACTAAGACTCTAGGAAACAAGATAGGTGTTCCTATCTCTAGTACTAGCATAGAGGCTATTAAACGTTCTTCTACTGATGCTAAAGCACAGTTAGTAACTTACGGTTACAACCGCTTTATCAATAATGAAAAGTTCAAAGAAGAATGTCCAGAAGCTTGGAAGAATACAGCACAAGTATGTGATGTAGTATGGCTTCTTGCTATGGTAGATATTCGTAATGAAGTCGCAGCTCTAAAAGCAAGCGGTCAAGTAGTTGCGAAGATACCCGAAGACCAGCTTATGCCTTTGAACGAAGTAGCAGAAATGCTTGGTATTACCCTTGCTACACCAAAAGCTCTTATAGGACCTAATGGTGAAAAGCAACTTGCTATTGACTTCAACAGTCCTGAAACTCATATTCCGGAAGCACTTAATGAAGGTGCAAAACCAATAGGAACTGTAAAAGATCCTGAACTGGATTATGACAAAGTTGGATCAGATCATACCTTGATTTGTGAAGCTTTGGACCATATGCTGCATGTTGATCGCAACTTAGTTATTTCTCTTGTAAAAACAATCGAATGGTATCAAGGATTGTGTATGCACAACGCCACATCTGCAGACGAAAAGATTGCAATCGACAGTAAACCTGTAAATGAATGGATTGAAGAAATCTTCGGACTTGTTCCACCTACCGGTTTGTTAAAAGGACTTGGACGCTCAGTATATTTATATACTAAGAAAGAAGGTTCTCCGGTTTCTGCACATTGTTTGTTACGTGGTCAATTACCGAACTGGTCAGATGATGACATAGCTCGTGTATTGAAAGTGCTTATCCAAGAAAACTTCCGTTACAGCCTTGAAGATAAGGTTGATGCAAATGGAAATGTGATTCAGACAGCTAAACCTTCTCCTACAGAAGATAAAGCTATTCAGTCTGTAATCGGTAATCTTGGTGTACAGTATGTAGATCAGTTGATGAATGATCTCTCTTTGTCTGTTCCTGAAAATGCTACAGATGAACAATTAGCAGAGATTAATGATAAACGTAAAGCTGCTCGCAAGATTATTAGTCTTGTGCGTGCTAATATTTATCCGAATAGGATACCTAATACAGAGCAATTACGCTTTGCAGTAGGTAAGATTATTAATACCTATCGTCAACCGATGGATAAGTTACCTGAATTTGAAGGCGATTATCCTAAGTTAGTAGGAGAATATCCTGCTCCGGCTCCTGAAGAAGATAAAAAAGAGTCAGTTGAAAAAAAAAGCTGAGTCTGACTTCTAAGTGGAATATTGTACAACGTCTGAAAAAACTATTCTCTAATTCGTAATCAATATGAATGGAAGAATCATGTCAACTGCTATTTTATTTGTTGCTAGCGTACTTGTTGGCTATAATTTAATAGGTACAGTTGAACCAATCCAGGCACAGCAGCCTGTAGTACCTTCGTACTTAGAGTTAATGTCTATGATGCATTCTAATTCTAAGAAAGAAGAATCGTCTGTGAGTAAAGTAGATACTATTACAGTAAGCTACGATGTAAACACTCAAGAAGTATCTGTAAAAGGAACAACAGACGCAATTGTGAATGTAACAACAACAGGTGAATTAAAACCTGTTGTTAAGTGGAGAACAAGAGTAAAAGAAGTAAATAAAGGTTATCCTAAGGTACAAAGCATAGCTCGTATGCCTGAAGATGCAAAACCTATTGAACCTTTTACTAAAGCTAATATGAATGAATAAGAGAAACCTTATTATGCTTAATAGTATGATACGTCTATCCCGTATCTTACGAAATTGCAAAGATGCAAGGCGTAATTTAGATTTAGTGGTAGATCAAACTAGCTACTTTATTGTAGCTGGTGAGGTTTCTAATATGATACAAGTACAAGCACAAGCTAGTACTAGTAACGTCTTATTCGTTGAACAGTACTTACGCTCGTCTGTAAGTAAGATTTGTGTTAGTTTGGATGGTTTTGATCCAGGAAAAATGGATCCAATTGATTATATCAGTAGTAGTGATATAAGAGATGGCATAGTAGATATATGCAGAGGTAAGAAAATAGTTGCAAATATTAACTTATCTTCTGGAGAAATAATTCCTTTATCACCAGAACTAGAAAGTACAGGAGAAGATAAATCCTCAGCGGAAAAGAGTTAATGATAATAGCCGCTTTATAAATACTATAATTATATCATAGTTCGAGAGGAGTAAAACTGTAGCGTCAATCACTCCGGTAGAGTACATAGCAGTATCTAAAATAAGATAACACGCGCTACGTCAGGGAGTTTGTGTTCATTTACACATAGCCCGAAAAAGACAGAATCCGAGAATATGTATACCGCTATCACGGTTGAGATAACAAAAAGTAGGATAATAACTTATATAATTGAAAACTATATAAGAAAGAAGGAGAGAGTGAGTAACCTTCGTATTAGTAATGAGAACCGTCTGGTGATTATTTAATATAAAGACTCATAGTTTAAGAGAAGACACACTGAACTATAAACAACTCAAAAGGAACGAAATCCTAATATCCGTATGCACTATCAAGATGTGACTCAAAAAGGGATATAAACACGACGATGAAATAAGGACAATACGGTTCTTAGGCTAATCCCTTTGGAAAGGAACGCCAAATTATTTAAAGACTGACTAACGTCTCAGCGGGCTCCAACCTCGCTTAACAAAAGCGCAATTATGCGTCCTGAATGGAAAAATAAGCTAACTCTAGTGTTTTTACGATAATTGGTTCGTAATATAAAGGGAGGTAAATACTGATACTAATGTAAGGATAACCGTGTTATGGTACATACTTATACAAAGTAAGGATATGAAAGCTGGACATGCAATGATCCGGGGAGTGATGCTACGCAGATCTATGATCCGATTGATTACCAGGGAGCAGGAGCCAATCCTGTGCGCTACCGTAACTAGCGTGCTGCAAAAGAACTTACGTATAAGGAATGAGATATATGAGATTGATACCGTCTTTCAAGTCTAAAGTGACTCACGTGCTTAGTCGTTCGTGTGAGTATAATTGAATGATGAATGACTGAACCCAGAGTGTTCAAGCGGTTTGAGGGCGCAATAACCCTGATTCTGGTTGTCACATACCTTTAGCAAGTATGATTATGGCATAAAATGTTAATTAAGGAGAAACTTACACTCCTACTAAAAAATAGCAGAGCTTATACCTTTTAAGATATGTAAAGGTGCATTAGTAGATTATCACACTCACTCCAGAGTAGGAGATATTGCTAATGGTCAAGAAAAACTAAATTAATCGAGTAAAATTTTGAGTTGCTATGAGGTTAGAATCTCATAACCATATATAAAGTGTTTAGTAATAGATGATATTACTTTACTTAGTTGAAAGATTAATGCTGAGGAAGCCAGCCTAGTTAAATGTGCTTTCAATTGTTTAACAAGATCCTTAATACTCGGCTGTGTATTAAGCTAACTGGGAAGTTCAATGATAGTACAGAGATAGCAAACTACTATTGTAAAGTAGTCAGATAAGGAGTACGAGTCACCCCGACTGCCAACCGTTATCGCTGACAATGACACTCCTAAAATACTTATCGCAAATAAGTATGTAAAGAGAACGCTGATTCGTTAATAACCTGCACTCCATTCACCCTGTCTCGGTAGAATAAAGGGAGTAGTACACTTAATAGCAATAGCAGTTAAGCATGCAAGGAGACGATGATAGGTGGAAATCCTAGTGTTCGCGCAGTATAAACAAAAAAATCCTGGAAATGGTCAAGTGGGTCATGCTAGAAGCAATGAGCTTGTGAGTTGGTAACGTTAGATAAACGACCTTCAATCGCATAGATTGTCGTAATCCGGAAATACTAATAGGCTGAAAAGATGCCATTGACTTAGTTTTTCATATTGCATCTAATAGCGATATGAGATAACGGTGAGAGGTGCGTTAAACATCGAAAAAGTTGAATTTTAACCGTCGAAACAGGACGATAAACATTATCATTCTTTGTCATATTTTATCAGAGATTTTATCAGAAGATATTTTCAAATAAATTAGCATTTATTCTATTAAAACTTAGTAGATTATGTGATTGAATTCACCATTATCATCATATTGTAATGCTATAAATAATCGAACAGTAGAGAGCATTAAAAATTATTATTAACTTAAAATAAAAATGATCCGTATTGGTATATCAAGTACGGAATCAAGAAGGGAACTTTTTATGGATAATTTAAATCAAAACGGCGGCCCATGTACAAGTACAGTAGCTGCTCAAATTATGGCACAGAACCGGCAACTTGCTCAGAAATATTATGGACCGTTGTTTGGTAAACAGATTTTTACAATAGTAGCTGTTAATCCGGATCCGAAGTGGAAGGAAAACACTATGAACGGTATCAATGACTTCCGTTTCGAAATCAAAGGCTATATCATCAAAGCAATTGATGTTATGAGCGTTTGTATTGTACCGAAAGACTTGGATCAACGGCCGAAGATTGGTATCAATGTTGGCATCGAAGGCGTTGAACCGATGATGTTCGAAATTGCTGAGCCGGATTTCAGTAAAGCAACTCGTGAAGCTGTTACTGAAGCTATTGAACGGCTTGGTAAGCCTGGTAGCAAACCGATGTTCTTCTCTGCAGAAGATTTGCCAAATCTTGACAAATTAGTAGAGGTTGCCAATGCCGGTAGTATTGCTGCTTATGAGGATATGGCACGTAAGTGCATGAATCTGTCTAAGACAGTACGTGGTTATAGTGAAAGTAACCGACGGATCTACACTAACTATATGCGTGAGTGTGGTATAAACTCCAGTGAAATCGAAGTAAATGTTCACATTGAAAAAACTGAGTAACAGATATGAACGGAAAATTATCACCTTCTCGGGTTGATATTTTACGTATGCTAATTATTTATGAACCTGCAATATTAGCAAAAGTTAAGATTTTGAATGGGAAATCTAACGAACGTCCTAAAACAGTTGAAGTAATGGAGAATGGACAGGTTATCCTTTACTATGGCTCAGGACCTAAATGGTTGCAAAAGTTCTTTAATGCTTATGGACTGGTAAGCATTACCGATATTGCTATCGAATTAGCAGACACTATGTCTGGTACTGGAGAAGCTAGAAACGAAGAAGCTTTCTATGGCATAATGAGTGCTGTACTTAAGGAAGCAAAAGATAATAAGGATCTTGATTGCATTGTAGATATTTTATTTGATAGTGTAAGAAATAGTTCGAACGGAGAGCTACATTCTAAATATATTAATGAAAAATATTTACAGAAATATGTAAAAGAGAAGAAAGTACGCGACCGCTCTGTAGGTATTTCCGAGACTGGAAATGAAACCTATATCGGTATTAGAACTAGTGATGGACGGATTCTTCCGTGCTATTTTGGTAAAGAAATTAAAATTGTTAATCGTGAAATGTAGTGCTGGATTGGGCACTTCACTTTAGCATCTATTTTATAGTACTGAATGGGGTACTATTACAAAATAGAGACTGCTGAATTGGGCAGTTCTCTAACTCCATGCATTAGCTTAGTGATAGAGCGCTCGTAAGAGAGACGGCAGTTTGAGCCTGTCATGCATGACTAACTAGTAGACGTAATTTGGTCGAGTATTAACTTAAAACAAATCACTTGAATATGAAATCAATTACATCTATATATGCAAAAGAACGTATTAAATCACTTAGTAATGATATAACTAAGTATTGGACGATCATTAAAAATGAGAATATTATTCCAAAAGAAGCAACACGTAATTATGATCTTAAGACTATGATTACAAAGATACAAGAGATGGCTGAAGAACGTCTTTTAATGAAATTGTATCTACAGTGTATTAATATGGGATATAAGAAATTCTCAGAACTATCGAAAGATAACAATTACATTACAATATTCACACTTTCAGAGAAAAACGAACAATTGTTTCACTTAAGTAAAATTAAAACTATTGATCCAAAACTAAAACGTGCGAAAGGTAAGAAAGCATTAAAATATACAGAAGAACTTACTTCTGCATATATTACAAATCTGAAAAATAAGCTACAACTTGAAATTAATAAGTTAGATAAGGATCTAACCGATTTCAATGAAAGTGCAGAACTTGATATTGAATCTGCACCAATTAGCTTAGCAGCTTAATTAACGTGAGCCTTCGGGCTCACTAGTTATTAATTTCTAAATTATCAAAAATTATGAAAAAGAATTTATCAGGTAAACATAAAGATCACAAAGGAAAGAAATTATCGAAAACTAACCGTTCTAAATTATGTAAATCTAAGAAAATAGAAATAGTATTTAGAAGACCGGGTCCATCTCCTTATATTACAAAAGACGAGAATGGGAAAGTAACAATAACCAATATAGTTGGTAAAGTTAGGCAAAAAGATTACACTACAGAAGTAGGAAAGAACTCTCGCCAAGAAAATAAAACCGCTAAACAAGCTAAAAAAGATCGTATTAAACAGATTTTAGCTAGTATTGGGTTTGAACCTACTGTTCATTATACGAGAAAAGAAAAGAAGAAATTTACTCGTATTATAAAGAAACAGCTATTTATTCAACCAAAAGAAGTTACTCTTACTAAAGCAGATATCAAAGCTAAAATTGCCATTGAAAAACAACAAAAGAAGGAAATATTCGAAAGTAGACGTTATATGTCTCCATTCGGTAAGAAAAATATTCAGAAAGGATTTGTAGCCTCTGAACTTGCCGTAAAAGAGTCTAAAGAGCAAAGAACCTTCAGATATACAATTCAAAGAAGAAGTGATGATAATCCGCTAAAAGACGTAGATTTCCTTACTGATTATTTCGATGCAGAAACTAGAGAAGAAGCTAAGAAAAAAGCATCCGAAATAGCAAAAAAGAAATATTCTAAGGATGAGAAATTTACTGGTATCCGTATAACAGATAGTAAAGATAATAATATTATTTGTTATCCAAAATCAACACTGCTTGCAGCATAAGTTTAACTATTAATATTA